>Ga0075120_10000764_pt1 | contig 26555 bp, 29 predicted proteins | sample AntAceMetag02UKL_FD_69792 | JGI IMG/M metagenome (GOLD analysis project Ga0075120, IMG submission 69792) | Saline lake microbial communities from Ace Lake, Antarctica - Antarctic Ace Lake Metagenome 02UKL | ecosystem: Environmental > Aquatic > Non-marine Saline and Alkaline > Saline | place...
CTACAAAAATAGAATAAAGGAGGTAACGAACTTTGAAAAATGCAAAAATCTATAATCCTTAGTGAAAACGACCGTCTAATCCATAAAGTTCTAATTGCCTTCTTGAGGCAATTAGCAAATGTATACTTAAATGGATTGCCTTACGCAACGGGATACAAAAAGGGATGTTCGCCAACCGCAAACATCAGAATTCACAATTAAAATCAGTATATTTATTGGGTGGACATAAAAGGTGCTTCCACAAATATCAGTTTAAAGCAAATGACGGAAGTCCTTTATACCCTCAAAGCCTTTTTTGTTGGCAGAACAAAGTCAGAAATAAAAATTTTTTTAGCAAAAAACTGCTTCAGAAAAACTGGCGAATTTAAGGTGGGTTTTCCGTCTATCCCTGATCTACTAAATATCTATCTCGGATATACGATTGACTTGGAAGCAAAAAAACTTTGTCAACGATACGGACTCATATACTCTCGATACGCTGACGATTTATTTTTTTCCTCTAATACGCCTATCACTAGAGGAATAAGAGGAAAGGTACGAAAAATAATCCAATCAGTTAATCTTAAGCCGAATCACCATGATTCTAAAGTGGTTGATTTTAAAAAAGGTCCAGTAGTAATCAATGGAGTAGGTATAGCCCTCGGTCGGACATTTTGTCCTCGCCGTAAAACCGACAAACTTCGCGGTCTTCTGTGGAAATACAAAAAAACAAAAGACCCAGAACTAAAGAAGAAAATTCACGGACTATATGGCTATTTTTGCTCAGTTACTAATATGGATAGCTTAAACAAAACTGAACGGAAAATAGTCACACTCTACAAACGAGTGATAACTTAAGGCTCTGTTCGCAACCAGCGGACAGAGCCATTCTTTTTATCTACAACTTGCCAAAATCATTCTCTTGTGTTAATATCAACTATACTTGCTAATAAAGCCAAAACTTGGCTTTTTAATTTGTTTAAAACTTGTTAAATAATATGAAAAAAGAGATTCATCCAGAGTATTATACTGACGCTAAAGTAACTTGCGTTTGTGGCAATAAATTCACTACTGGCTCTACTTTACCAGAAATAAAAGTAGAAATTTGTTCTGCTTGCCATCCTTTTTATACTGGTAAACAGAAATTAGTTGACTCTGCTAGACGAGTCGAGAAATTTAAAGCAAAAGTTGACGCTAAAGCCAAAATTGCCGAAGGTAGAAAAGGTAAAAAAGTTAAACGTGCTGCCAGAGCAAAAGTTAAGACCAGTAAAACTACTAAAAAAACTACTGACAAAAAATAACTACTTAAAACGGTTATTCTTTTTGTTGTGTTATAATATTACTATGACATAATCAAAGGAATAACCGTTTTTTATTATTTTGATTTAAATCATTTTTATCATTTCTTTGTCATTCCCGCCTATATGGAAATGACAGTAAAAATTATGTACGAAGATATAAAGAAAAAATTTAATGAATTAGAAAAACAATTATCTGACCCTAAAGTTATTCAAGATATTCAAAAGTTAAAAATTGTTTCTCGTGAACATGCTGACTTAAAAGAAGTAATCAGTCTGATTTTTGAGTTGGAAAAAATTACCAAACAAATTAAACAAAATGAAGATATTATAAAAAATGAAACAGACGAAGAATTAAAAAGCATGGCCGAAGAAGAAATAGAACAATTAAAGCCCAGAATTGATGAATTGAAAGCCAAGATTAAACAAGAATTACATCCAGCTGATCCAAATGACAAAAAAAACGCTATTATAGAAATTCGAGCTGGCACCGGTGGGGATGAATCAGCTTTATTCGCAGCTGATTTATTTCGCATTTATTCTAAGTATGCTGAAACTAAAAAATGGAAAATAAATATTTTAAATTCAAATCGTATTGGCATTGGTGGTTTTAAAGAAGTTATCTTCGAAGTAAATGGTAAAAATGTTTATAGTGACTTAAAATATGAAGCCGGTATTCATCGTGTCCAACGTGTGCCTGAAACTGAAAAACAAGGCCGAATTCACACTTCAGCTGCTACTGTCGCTGTTCTGCCAGAAGCTGAAGATGTTGATATTGAAATAAAAAACGAAGATTTAAAAATTGATACTTATGCTGCTTCTGGCCCAGGCGGACAATGCGTTAACACTACTAATTCAGCTGTCCGAATCACACATATTCCCTCTGGTTTAGTTGTTCAATGCCAAGATCAAAAAGATCAACATCAAAACAAAGACAAAGCTATGCAAATATTGCGTTCTCGTTTAGTGCAAAAAATTGAGAACGAACAAAAGTCAAAAGAAGATGCTAAACGAAAACAAATGATAGGTACTGGTGATCGCAGTGGAAAAATCAGAACTTATAATTTTCCTCAAGATAGAATAACTGACCATCGAATAAAAAAATCATGGCATTCAATCGACCGCATCCTGAACGGTGAAATAGATGAAATTATTGCTGAATTAAAAAAAGCCAACAAATAAAACTGGTCCATATTTATGATTACCTCTTTATCACTAATTGACTCGATTAAAAAACTTAAAAAAGCAAAAATAAAAAATCCGCATTTTGAAGCAGAAATTTTATTAGCTCATGTTTTAAAAAAGACACGCGAGTATATTTTAACTTATCCTGATAAAAAAATATCTAGAAAACAGAATAATAATTTTAATTCCTTAATTTCTCGTAGAATAAAAGGAGAACCAATAGCTTATTTAATCGGCTATAAAGAATTTTACGGTTTAAAATTTAAGGTTGATAAAAACGTCCTTGTTCCCCGTCCAGAAACAGAATTAATAATTGAAGAAGTTTTACATTTAACTAAAGAATATCAGCAACCAACAACATTTATAGATATTGGCACAGGCTCTGGTTGTATTATAATCACCCTAGCTAAATTATTCAGGAATAAAGATTGTAAATTTTTTGCTTCTGATATTTCAAAGTCGGCTTTAAAAATTGCCGGACAAAATGCCAAAAATTATAAATTAGATAAGAAAATAATTTTTCAGCAAGGTGATTTACTTGAACCCATTCAAAAAAAATTTAAAAAAAAACAAAATTTAATAATTACGGCGAATCTACCTTATCTTACCACCAAGCAAATAAAAAAATCGCCCACAATTCAGACCGAACCAAAATTGGCTCTCCTGGCAGGAAATAACGGATTAAGATATTATAAAAAACTTTTTAAACAAATAAAACAATTTGATAATTATAAATTACCAATTACCATTCTTTGCGAAATAGACCCCAGTCAAACTTCCATCTTTAAAAAACTTACAAAACAATTTTTATTAAAATCTATAATTAAAATAAAAAAAGACCTAAGCGGTCATAATAGATTAGCAATAATCTCTATAAAAAATTAATCAAACGTTTGAACAGTATAACCATTAGGCACTGTTTCTACCCAATCTAACTCTGGACACTGGCCATAACCAGTGTTTTTTGTTGGCAATTCAAAATTTGTAATTTGTAAAATGTAAAATGCTTTATCGCAACCATAATCTCCAACATTAAACTTTTGATAACGATAATGGAAAATATCATTATTTAATGAATCGCTAACCATCCTATCAATCAAGCTATCTTTTTTCAACTCAGGTAAAAAACTAAATTCTCCACCTTTATATTCATAAGTTAAATCCCAACCTTGCCAATCATCCATCGAAGATGGATAATATCCGTGATTATCATGATATAAATCTAGCGCTTTTACCATTATTCTTATATCAGCTCTTCTTTTTATATCTCTGGCTTTTGATCTAATTGTACTAAAACCAACAAAAAAAATTATTGTTAAACACAAGATGACCATAATAACAATAATTCTTCTCGCTTTAAAATAATTAAAATTTATTTCTTGATTATCCATCATAAAACTATGGTATAAAAGCATGAGCACCAGCATCACCCGACTTGGAATTGGCTTCTAAATAATAACTGAGCTGATAAACGTCTTTATCGCTAGAGATATAATAATAGCAAAATCCATCCGTATCATCAGCTATACTCGGACTTGGCTCTTCAGCAGCCCACAACGGATCAGTCGGCACACGAATAATCATTTCAGCTGCTTTCAATTCTGCTCCCACGTTACTATCTCCCGACAAACATTCTCCGGTTGAAGTCGGATACCCTACCAAAGACTCATTTAAATACATGGCCAAGGCCCTATTCATCGTTGCAATGTTAGCCGCTCTAGTAGCATCACGTGAAGACATGCGAGCTACATTAAAAGCAACAACAGATGCTACTGTTAAAAATCCGATTATCGATATTACAACTAAAAGTTCAATCAGAGTAAATCCTCGTTTACTACCTGATTTTATTTTTTTTATAGTTCTCATATTGTTAAAATTAATAGCTTTCACTATTTATTAAAATTTCTTTCTCTGGTCGAACTATTTCTATCCAAGTTGTACCAGCATTAAATTTAATTTCCTCTGACTGCTCGCTATAAAATCTAGTTCGAGTGGCACTTGTTAACTTTTCCCATTTGCCTTTATTACAATTCCCATCTAAACAAATTATTGCCTCACCCGACCCAATATGACTCATTTTTAATCTCAATTCATCATCAATTACTTCTGCTTTAACATATTCAATTATAATATTTTTAGCCGTAATTGGTTTACCTGATAAATCTTTGTGCTGTTCATTAGCTAAATAACGACTATATTTATTATTCTCGGGGTTATATAACCATTTTACTACATAATCAGGTTTTTTGTAACCAATCTTTATTTCTTCTGACTGTGGTCTTTCTTCTAACGCTAAATCTTCTTTATACTGCCAAGACAAAAGTACGCTACTAGTAATTCCTTTATTTTCTAAGTATTGATATAAATTTTTTGATGAAGTAAAAATATTATGTGGTGCTAATATCCGTTTATCTCGCCAAAAAAAATCACCATTATAGAATTCATTTAAATCCAAAACTTCACCACGTGCTAATGTCGCTAAAGCTTCTGGACTACCACCACAATGGACTGTCATAGCTGATAATTCACGTGCCCAATCGATAAAGTAGGGTCTAACGCTTCTGATTGGACCCATAGCCTCTATATCACGTCCATCAGCATAAATAGCCATATATCTAGTAATTCCGCCTTCCACTTCTGCTTCGTAAACCAAATTCGCTTCAGCTAAAGCAACTGACGGACGAGCTTCGGGATGATTTTCAATCATAACTGCTACCGGATATATCTCAGCTTTATCTGGTGAGACTAAAACGCCGTCAATTTTTCGATGAATACAATCATCGCATTGACTATCGTCTTTATCGTTAAGTAAACTTAAACTTCTCCAACCAAACAATTTACCTGAATAATAATCCTGTACCGACAAATAAGCTAAACCTAAAAAAAACAAAAAGAAAATAGCAAAAATAAAACAGGCAACTATCCATAGCCGTTTCTCAATGGTTTTGCCTGCTTTATTATTTTGAGTATTATCCATTACCTCCTCCTTGAATTATTTAATCGCTTTAATTATTCTTTTTTCTCTTTAGCTGGAGCTTCGCTTTCTTCAGATTTTTCTTTTTCCTCAGTTCCTTCCGTTGTCTCTTTTCCAGCTTCTTCCTCACTAACTTCTGGTTCAACTTCTTCAGCTCTCTGTTCTGTTACACTTGCCACCATATCCTCAGTGTCGTTTAATATTTCAACATCCTTTGATATTTTTAAATCCTTTATTCTAATAACATCCTCTAAGGTATTAAGAACGGATAAATCTACGTCAATATTATTAACCAAGTCTCCTGGCAAACATTTTGCATTTATCTCGTCTATATTTTTCATTAATATAGCGCCTAATTCTTTAACTGCCTTTGACTCACCAATAAAATTCAATGGTATAGCAGTTTCTATTTTTTTACTCATATCAACTTGATAAAAATCAACATGAATAATCTGATCTGTGATTGGACTTTTTTGAAAATCTTTAACAATAACCTTAACTGACGATTTATCATCAATAACTAAATCAATCAAATTAGATTCTCCGGCTTCAGCAAAAACTCTTTCAAAATCAAGTTTTTTAATTTTTACATTTCTATTTTCTGTGCCTGATCCATATACCACTGCTGGCACCAGACCTTTTTCTCTTATAATTTTGGCTTTTCCATTTGTTTCTACTCTTAATTGTGCATTTAGCTTAATTTCTTTCGTCATAAATATAAATAATTTAATAATTAATGTTATTTCTAATAATAATACTCTCAATTACTCCAACTAATATTAAATTAGATATCATTGCACTACCGCCATAACTTAAAAAAGGCAATGATATGCCAATAACAGGGAGTAATCCCATGTTCATAGCTATATTAATAAACATTTCAATAAAAATCAAGCTGGCTGCTCCCAAAATGAAAAAAACAGCAAAATCATTCTTAATTTTTCGCAAATGACTTAAACAGCGCCAAAAAAATATACAAAAAAATAATAATACTAAAACAGCGCCAAAAAAACCTAATTCTTCCGCCACAACAGCAAAAATAAAATCCGTTTGAGCTTCAGGTAAAAATTTAAGTTGTGACTGTGAGCCAAAGCCTAATCCTCTACCCGTTAAACCTCCTGCACCAATTGCAATTATTGCTTGTGAAATATTATATCCTTGATTCAACGGCTCAAAAGAAGGATTAAGAAAAGTCATGACTCTCTCCTTCTGATAATCTTTAAAAAGACAAAACCACGAACCAGACATAATTAAAGCTAATACTAAAAATATTATGATAAAATATTTTTTATTAAAACCGGCCAAAATAATCATAGCAAACCAAATCGCAAATAGAATAAGAGCAGAACCAAAGTCAGGTTGAGCTAATACTAAGGTTATAAATATTAATACTCCACCGAAGCTAATCATTAAATGCTTCAATGGCTTTATTTTTAAAGAAGCAGAAGAAAAATAACGCGCCAAAAATACAATTAAAATAAACTTGATAAATTCTACTGGTTGTAAACCAAAGCCAGCAAAAGAAAACCAACCCTTAGTGCCTCTAATTGTATTACCGAAGATTAAAACTGTCACCAACATTAAAACACCCGCTAATACTAAATAATTACTATAACTACGCAGATTATAATAATCAAAAAAAGCAAAAGCAAACAACAGCACAATTCCCAAAAAAACAAAACCTAATTGTTTTTGAAAATTAAGTAAATCAATCGCCGACTGACCTAAAGCAATACTATAAATTTCGGCCAAACCAACACAAATCAATAATAAAACAGAGGCAAATAATACCCAGTCAAAATGCTTAGAATAAATTGATAGCTTTCCGAACATTAAAAAAAATTATTTTACTTCACCTATTCCGCCTTGATATTTAATGTAAATATTTTCATCCATTATATTGATATTAGGAGCAATCTGTATTTTATCGATTCTGCCAAACTGACCTGACCAACTTGCTTGTATTAGTCTTTCTTCTCCAGACATTAAATCAGTTAAGCTATAGCGATTAACGCCTACGACTTTATTACCACTATACAATAATATATCAAGATCAGCCTGCCAAAAATTATAAGCGGTTTTATTTTCAACTGTAAAGTCTAACTGATTCAAATGAATCTTTTCTGATAATCCACTTTGTTGAGCCAATTTAAAACTCGCCTCACTCGTAACAATATCTAAATGATTTTCATAAAAAATTTTCCAATCTGGTATTGTGTGTTTATCAATTCGATACCACGCCAAATTCTCAATAATCAATTCTGCCTTTGACGGTGAATAAGAAGACTCTCTAGCTAGAGCCATTAAACTTTTACTTTCTTCAGGAAAAATAAAACCATTATATTTAGGTGTATTTTCATTACCTACTCTAAAAGAATAATCAAAAGTTGCCCACCAGTCTTGATTCGGATTATCAACTGTAGCTAAAAAATCATATCGATTATCACTTAATTTAAAAATTTTAACTGGATAATAATTCAAATTTTGTGCCCCTTGTTTCACTGTTATATCATGATTTACTTTACTAGATTCAGTCATGTATTTTAACAATAGCTTGTCTTCGTCCATGCCTCGCGATAAATAATAAGCAAAACCAAAAATAGTATAAGACCAACTAATCGCCGAGATTATTGCCAAAAATACTAAAAAAATAATCCTAAACGATTTTTTATTTTCGACAAACCATAAGCCAAAATTTAATTTTTTTGTTGACAAGCCTTCAGTATCTTTATAATCTTCAACTTGCTTTTCTATCTCAATTTTGTCATCTTCTGGCTTTAAATTAGCAGGGTTATCCATATTTTTTTAATAATAAATTATCTTATTGTTATTACTAGTAATTTTAGCACATATAGCCAAAAGGTAAAAATTATCCCTTGTCAAAAAACATCTTTTTTGCTAAAATTATAGTATAGAAATAAGCCCTAATTCAGAGGGATATTTTTATGTTTAAATAGCTAATATTAAAAGAAATTTTTATACTTTTAACATATTATTTATATGCCAAAAAAAGCATCTGAAAAAAAACCAAAATCAACGTACGGCGCGGAGTCAATCACTGTTTTAGAAGGTCTCGATCCAGTTAGAAAAAGACCTGGAATGTATATCGGTTCGACCTCTGCATCAGGCTTACATCATCTCATTTGGGAAGTAGTTGACAATGGTATTGACGAAGCCATGGCTGGTCATGCTAGTGAAATTTCTGTTATCCTACTCAACAATGGCATGGTCCAAATTACTGACGATGGACGCGGTATACCAGTCGGTATGCACAAAGTGACTAAAGTATCAGCCTTAGAAACCGTCATGACTAAACTCCATGCTGGTGGTAAATTTGGTGATGGTGGAGGTTACAAAGTTTCTGGCGGTTTACATGGAGTCGGTATTTCAGTTGTTAATGCTCTCAGTGAATATGTAAAAGCTGAAGTTCACCGTGAAGATAAAATATGGATACAAGAGTACAGACAAGGTAAACCTATTAAAAAAGTAAAAGCAATTGGCACGACTAAAAAAACTGGTACTATTATTACTTTCAAGCCAGATACTACAATTTTTGAAGAAATCGAATTTAATTGGGGTAAAATACTAGACAGATTAAGACAACAGGCATATTTAACCAAAGGTATAACTATTATCGTTTCTGACCGTCGTGAAGGACATAGACCAAAAAATTATCGTTTTTACTTTGAAGGTGGAATAAAGGCCTATATAAAATCACTAAATCGTAATAACACAACCAAAAATGATACTGTTTTTTACATTGAAAAAGAAGTAAAAGAATCTAAAGTAGAAGTTTCTCTACAATATAATGACGGTTTCAACGAGACAGTCTTGGCTTTTGCCAACAATATTATCAACCCCGAGGGTGGTTCTCATATTGCTGGTTTTCGTTCAGCTTTAACTAGAACATTAAATTCTTATGCTCGTTCTCAAAATATTCTCAAAGAAAAAGAAGAAAATTTAACTGGTGATGATGTTCGAGAGGGATTAGTTTCGATTATTAGTGTTAAACTCCCCGACCCTCAATTTGAAGGGCAAACCAAAGGTAAACTCGGCAATGCTGAAATGAAAACTTACGTTGAACAAGTATTCGGTGATGCTTTTTCATTTTTCTTGAATGAAAACCCAAAAGAAGCTGAAGCAATTATCGGCAAATGTATTCTCTCTAGTCAAGCTAGAATCGCTGCCCGAACTGCCCGTGCTTCAATTTTAAGAAAAGGTGCTCTGGAAGGTATGACTTTACCTGGAAAATTAGCTGATTGTTCTAGTCGTAAACCAGAAGAAAGTGAGATATATATTGTTGAGGGTGACTCAGCTGGTGGTTCAGCCAAGCAAGGCCGTAATCGAAAATTTCAAGCAATTTTACCTCTACGTGGTAAAGTCCTCAATGTTGAACGAGCTAGACTTGATAAAATGTTAGCTAATAACGAAATTAAAAATCTAGTCATTGCTCTTGGTACTAATATTGATGATCAGTTTGATATAGAAAAACTTCGTTATCACCGAATTATTATTATGACTGATGCTGATGTTGATGGTGCTCATATTAGTACTTTATTACTCACTTTGTTCTACCGACATTTTAATCCAATAGTCACCCAAGGGCATCTTTATCTTGCTCAACCGCCTCTCTATCAAATTAAAAAAGGTTCTAATATTCAATACGCCTACAATGACGCTGAAAAAGAAAAAATAATTGCTGAACTAGGCGGACAAGCCGTTGAAGTAGCAGAAGAGACAGAGGAAACAGAAATTGAAGAAGAAACAGAGGAAGAGAAAGAAGAAACTAAAGCAAAAATTTCATCTAGAATTAATATTCAACGTTATAAAGGTTTGGGTGAAATGAATCCAGGACAACTTTGGGAAACAACCATGGACCCAGAAAGAAGACTAATGAAACAAGTAACTGTTGAGGATGCTGCTCGCGCCAATGAAACTTTTGAAATGTTAATGGGTGGTGATGTTGCTCCACGCAAACATTTCATTCAAACACACGCCCAAAAAGTAGAAAACTTAGATATATAAAAATACATTTTGATATAAATAAAAACTACAGAGTTAACTCTGTAGTTTTTATTTTGCACGGGATGAGGGAATTCCGCCTCGTTTTCGCTTCCGCTCAAACTTCGTTGCCCACGGTAGCGACAAGCTTTCCCCAAAAGCTTGTCGACGCTCGACTACATTCCTCGCCGACCGAATTTCGGCTCGGAATTTGTCTCGTTTCTACCGGTTCGACTCCTTTCCGTATAAATAAAATAAATACTGGTCTAATGACCAGTATTTATTTTATTGCACGGGACCGTGGACGATGTTAGAACTGAAATTAATTCTGAATTTTAATTTCATAATACTAAAAATATCTTATTTTAACATGATTTAACTATTTTTATAAAACTCAACACTAAAAGTAAAGGCAGAGTAAATAAAACAAAAATTATCTTTAATCTCCTAAAAGCCAATAAAGGTTACGCAATTCTTTTTCAATTTTGTAAGTATTGCCGTGGCTTAAAAGCCCCAGATATGACTGGAAAACTTCATCTCTAGGATCGTCGGCTATTTTTCTAAACATCCGCTCTTTTGTCTTGTTCCGTAATTTTTTATAGTGAGTCAAATGCACCCAACCCAAAAAATCCATGCCGGACGACAATGACTTTTTGATAATCTTTTTGGGATGAAGTGTTAAACCTAATGTTTGAAACAAAAATTCTCCAACTGGCTCAATCAAAGAATGGAGCTGTCGCTTATCTCTGCTGAAAAATACAAAATCATCTGCGTATCTTATATACCGCTTAATCTTTAATCTGTGCTTAACCCACTGATCAAAAACATTCATATATACATTAGCAAACAGCTGGGAAGTCAAATTACCGAGTGGCAAGCCGACGCCTCTCTTGTTTGTATTATGATAACTGTCTATGACGTTATTCAAAAGCCATATTATATCTTTGTCAGGAATGTGTTTGTTTAAAATTTCCAGTAAGGTTTTATGGACAATACTATTGAAAAATTTTTTAATGTCGCACTTTAATATCCATGCCGTCTTGGTATCGTTTTTGCTTGTCTTGCCAGCATAGGCATCAAATCGTTCAATCGCTTTATACACGCCTTTTTCCAAACGGCAAGAATATGAATCGTGGATAAACGTTTTCTCAAAAAACGGATACAGCAGGCGGTAAACGGCGTGATGAAGCAATCTGTCTTGCACGCTCGCTTTATGAATGTGCCTGCGTTTTGGGTCATTGATGTAAAAACTGTGATACCCACCGTGCCGATAAGATTTATTAGCCAAATCTTCGTGAAGTGATATAATGTTATCAAGAAGATTGCGGGAATATTCCTGCACATCTTTTTTAGATTTTTTACCGACAATAAATTCATTCCAAGCCGAAAACAAATTATTAACGCAAATAATATCATTATAACTATGAATCAATTTAATCTTCATACACAAAAAGCTTATAAGTCTACCCCCCCCCCTCAGCAATTGCGATATTCCGATTATCGCCAAATTAAGTGAGGCATATCAGATGTGGCATTCTTTTTTAATTCATCTGCCGAAAATTACCCGCTTCACTTTGGGTAAAAAGATAGATAATCTATTTACCGATTGTCTGGCAATTGCTCTGCGGGCAAGCTATCAGCCGAAAGACAAAAAGGCCGACACGATAAAAGAACTTAACGCAAGATTTGATATGCTCAAATTCTTCTTGAAGCTTCTTTGGGAAATAAAAGCGATTGATACAAACAAATTGACAGCCATATCCGCCCCACTTGCCGAGATCGGCAGAATGATAGGCGGTTGGATGAAGCTTTATAAAAAAGAAACTCCCCCGTATGGGAGAGAATGAAAAGACTTGCGAACGGCCAGAAAACGACAGTACTCATTCCAGTCATTGTCGAACCAGTTGAGGTTGAGGTTACGCTTCGAACCATTCCTGTTGAGGTAAGGCACGTTACGGTTGCCGTCGGGATTAACCCAAGACGAGCCGTTAAAATAATAAGATATCGTCTTTGCCACCGCCCTTTGAATACTCTCGGGGCTGTATTTTATTCGGGGCTATTATCCCACTGATATCTTATACCAAGTATTTTTATTTTATGGAATATTGCAACGGCACTCTACCCAAAGCCGTAACCTTGGATAATCTCACTTGTTGCAGTATCCAGATTTCAACCGCCCGCAACCGTAGCCGTGAGCTGATTCGTTTACTTTCCAAATTTATTATATCACAAAATAAATAACCCCGCTCGTCGTCTGCTTTTCTAAGCATAAAACGTGCGGGGTTTTTGTTGTGAGGTTACAAGTTGCCAAGTGTCCAAGGGACAAAGTTCCAGTTCCAAGGACACAAGGCGACAAGATCCTACTTGCGAACGGCCAGAAAACGACAGTACCCATTCCAGTCATCGTCGAACCAGCCGAGGTCGAGGCCACGCTCCGAACCATTCCCGTTGAGGTAAGGCACGTAACGGTCGCCGCCGGGATTAACCCAAGACGAGCCGAGGCAAATAACCGGAAATTCCCGCTGGATTTCGGGGTAACTGGAGCCGAACACCAGTAATTCCTCAATTGTCGGTGGCCTCATCCCGTTTTCTTCGAGGTGGGTCAAAGCATCCTCGGAGCTAACTCCCTTGTTGAGGTGGATCAACTCGAAATTGACGTTGACCGTTCCCTCACCTGATACGGGAAAGTTTTTGGAATTGATGTCTTTGTTTTTCCAGTCGTAGTTGCCGGCGACAACCATTTCCTCAACGCTTTTCCCGTAATCAACGGTAGCTGAATAAACGCTTGCCCGCAGAAAGGCGTTGGGGTTTCGCAGGAAAGCCTGCAGGATCTCCCTGGTTACCCGAGGATTCTCACCCTTGCTTTGCTCAACCAGCTCGCCGATCTGTTCTACGGTAATTTTACTCATCTTTCCGCTCCTTTCGCATCCGCTGTCAAACAGTTCTACACTTAAAGCCCTAATGCCTTAAGCATATCACCGCTAAAACAAGCTGACACTTTTGTAATAGCCGAGGGTTTATCCCAAGACTTTCTTTTGATCTGCTTTAAAAGCAAAACAAACCAAAAGAAAGTAAGGATAAGCCTTTTTTAAATGAGCGATTTTAATATTTTATTATAGCAAAAAGTTATACTTATGTCAATAGCAAGAATGCGACAAAACTAAAATAACGCTAAAATTAGCGTTATTTTATTTGCACGGGATGAGGGAATCGAACCCCCGCTAGAGGTTTTGGAGACCCCTGTACTACCATTATACGAATCCCGCCTGAAATTAAACCTCTCCCTTTTTATTCCCCTCTCCTAATTAGGAGAGGGGCTGGGGTGAGGTATTATTTTGTTTCTTTATGAAGAGTGTGCTTCTTACAATGCTTACAATATTTTTTTAATTCTAATCTATCTTTAAGAGTCTTTTTATTTTTTCTTGAAAAATAATTTATTCTCTTACATTCAGTACACTCCAACTTTATCATGTTTTCTTGCGACATATTCTTTTTTCTTAATTTTTAATTCTTAATTGATTTGGTGGGCCGGGCTGGATTCGAACCAACGAAGGCGTAGCCAGCAGATTTACAGTCTGCCCCATTTGACCGCTTTGGTACCGACCCTTTTAAATCTTGTTAATTTACGTTCCCTGAGCCGAAACCGGGACTCGAACCCGGGACCCCTTCCTTACCATGGAAGTGCTCTACCAACTGAGCTATCTCGGCATATGTTGTGATCTACCCCAGCCAAAGGCTGGTCCGCCTCTGGCGGAAACTGCCTGTCCCGCTAGCTAGCGGGAAGCTATCTCGGCATACAAAAACTAAAATAACTAATAACTCATAGCTAGCAACCTTAAAATCAAATTTTAGCTATTTATTATTAGTTGCTTAAAATTACAGCTCATCTATTTGTTGCTTCAAATCATCCAATTTTTCATTCTCGGGATTAGATTTTTTAAACTTATCATAGGCTTCAAAAGCTTGGATTTTGTCTTTTTTAATTATACTGATTTCAAGCATTATGTCAAGATATCTCGGGTTATTTGGCTCTATTTCTAACGCCTGCTTAATATATCCCCCTGCTTCGTCAAAACAATCTTGTTCTAGGCTTACTTCAGATAAATTAAAATAAATTTGTGCTATTTGTCTATTTTTATCCGTTTCATCGTTAATTAAATCCTTAGTTTCTAATAATTTTAGAATGTGTTCATATGTCTGTTTTGCTTCTTCTAAATTCTTTTTTTCCAGATAAATATCTGCTAATTTTTTAAAAGCTTTCAAATTAGTTGGATCTTGACCAATAATGTTAATTAAATTTTTCTCCGCTTCTTCATAATCTTCCTGTCGACATGATTCATCTACATCTACTAATGTTTTTTCAATTAATGACTCTTTTTCATTTTCTGATAATTTTAATTCTGGACGATAATCTTTCTTTAATTCATTAAGTTTTTGATAATAATCCTTAAAAAAATCACCTATCCAACTAAATATCGGAATTATTAAACGGCTAATCTTTGACCACCATTTTATTATATTTCTCTTGATTCGATTACTAATAATTCTCTCTTTGAATTTGGCTTCTTTTTCGGCTGGTATACTGTCAACGTCTAGATTAGACAAAACAGAAAATTTCTTCACTGAAATAATTATAATTATACTTAAACTAATCAAGATTAAAATTAATGGCACAATATTATACATAGTAAATTTATTTTTATGTTTCTATATTTTTTATAATTATTTTGTTAGCACTACCAAAAAGTTTCATTTTATTTAGTGCTACTTTCTCTACCGCGCCAATAGTCGGTCGAAGTAAATTTCTAGGATCTGTTTCTTTGTTATTATTTTTACAATTTTTTATCAACTCCTGACAAAAAGCTATTTTTATGTCACTACCAATATTAATTATGTCTACTCCCTCTTTTATCGCTCTTTTTATTTTTTTATCAGGCAAACCCGAGCCACCATGAAGAACAAATGTTTTTTTTGTTTGTTTGATTATTTTTTTCAAAAGTGGAAAATTTATATCTTCATTTTTATAAACACCATGCGCTGTACCAACAGCTGCGGCCAAGGTGTCAACTCCTGTTTCTTTGGCAAATTTTATTACTTCAGCTAATTCGGCAATTGGTATATCTTCTAGTCTTCCGGCAATATCACCATGTCCACCGATCATAGAGCCAACTTCTCCTTGTACCCAGACACCTTTACGATGTGCGAATTTGACCACTTGTTTTGTGATAGCAATATTTTCATCTATCGGTAAAGCTGAGGCGTCAATATGTACAGAAGTAAAACCAGCGTTAATGCATTCCAAGATAGATTCAAAACTTTTACCATGATCTAAGTGTAAAGCAATCGGTACTTTAGCAGCAATGTTTTTTGCTATTGTTGAAACTAAATGAGTTATTAGCTTTAAACCCATGTAGTCAATAGTACTTTCAGATACTTGAATAATCGCTGGAGACTTTGCTTTAACTGCTGCTTGAGCCACACCTAAGACAGATTCCACACTATGGATATTGAAAGCTCCTAAGGCATATCCACCTTTTTTAGCTCGTCCAACTACTTCTTTGATATGAACTAACATATTTTTAAACTAATCTAAATTATTTTATTTTTTTTGACTTAACGATTGATTGTGATACTTTATAAAACTCATCTGCGTCAAGACTGGCACTACCAACTAGTAAACCATCGATGCCGTCCAAATCTGCGAAACCATCAACATTTTTACTATTTATACTACCGCCGTATATAATTTTAAAATTCTTACTAACTGTTTGCATGCCGAATATATCGTTTAATGCTAGTTTAATAATTTTATGTGCATATTCTGCTTCTGAAGGTTCAATCGCAGTACCAGTACCAATCGCCCAGATTGGCTCATAGGCTACTATTACTTCTTGGTCTCCCATAACATCTAATCCACTCAAAGCTTGTTGCAATTGATCGACTAAAACAAAATCTCTTTTTTCAGTTTTTCTTTCCTCCCAATTTTCACCAATACAAACAACTGGTATTAGATTTCCACTATTAATGACTGCTTTAACTTTTTTATGAATCATTTCATAGTTTTCTATTAAATATTTTCTTCTTTCACTGTGTCCAATAATTACATATCGACAACCAAGTTCAACCAAATGTGCTGGAGAAATTTCTCCAGTATATGCTCCTTCTTCTTCCCAAAAAACATTTTGAGAACCAAAAGCGACATTACTTTTTTCTAATATTTTACTAACTTCACTCAAAGCTATCGGTGAAGGACAAACTGCAATATTCCCATCTTTAAAGTTTTTGAATTTTTCTTTAATTTTTTTAGATAAATCTAAACTTTTTGCTAATGTTAGCTTCATTTTCCAATTAGCAATAATAACTTTTTTCATTGTCATATTTTTAAATAAATTTTAATATTTATTACAGTATATCATTTTAATGCTAGATTCTCAAATCTATAGTCTCTCATAAATAGTTGTAATCAATTTCTCTGTTTCAGCGAAACGAGCACCATTATTCCCAGTACCCAAAACTACTGTAATTATTTCTCCCCCTTTTGTATTTTTGAATTTACTAACCAAGCAATATCCAGCCGCATCAATATGTCCAGTTTTACCACCCAAAACTGTAATATGTTGAGTTTTTAAATCCTTGCTGGATAATAAATAGTTTGTACTATAAACTGTTTTATTTCTACCACCTTTAGTCTGATAATCATATTTTCCGGTTGAACAAGCTGTCGCCAACTCATCGTTTGAAAAAGCTATATCAGCCAATTTAGCGACTTCTCTGGCTGTTGAAACATTTCCGCTATGTAAACCCGACACTTCAACAAAACGAGTATTTTTTAAACCAATCTCTTTTACTTTTTCATTCATCTTGTTAACGAACTCCTGCTCAGACATACCAGTTGAATGAACTAAGGCCACTGTTGCGGTATTACCTGAACCAACTAAACTGGTGTAAAACAAATCTTTTACTTTTACTTTCTCACCGGTAAAAAGATGGATGACACCTCCCTCTCGTCTATCATATTCTCTCATCTCATAAATTTCATCCCAACCAGGATTATAATCCAAAAAAACTAAAGCTGTCGCCAATTTAGTTATACTAGCGATTGACCGTGGTTGATCTATCCGCTTGGTAAAAAACATATCACCGCTTTGGCAATCCATAGCCGAAACATTATCAGCGTCCATTTCTATATCGTTAACAATAATTTTTCCACTTTTTGTTTCACTGATTGGTAATCGTTTAATCGGCTGCTCGAGCTGTGGTAATTGCGGTAAATTAATCAAAGATAATTTTTGAGTTTCATCAACCATTTTAGCTACAACATTTTCCAAACCAGTTTTTTTATCAATTGAATCTATTTCTTTGCTATCTATTATATTTTCTTCTGACACACCTAACACTATGCCATCTTGTTGATTATCGTATGACGACAAAAACATATCAGGAGCTATTCCGCCAAATCCGCTAAATAATAAGGCGGATATAATAAAACTAATTGTTGCTGGAATTAGCATAGATTATTTGTGGTATTTACTTATTAAATATCGACGATCTTCCCAAAACAATTTCGCCTGTTCATTAATCTCTTCTTCACAATCTTTGAAAGGTTTATCTAAGGTTGATCTAAAAAAACTAATAAAACGTCCGAAATACAAAGGTTTAATTGCTTCAATTAAACCAGCATTTAAATCAGTTCTGTCATAAGCATATAATACATCAAAAAGAATTTTACACCAAAGTTGATCATCTATTTCAATTTTACCAGTCTTATACATTCTTTCTATTTTTTTAAAAACAACTCCACTTAAAGCCCTTTTAAGTATATCTTCATTGGCGTGAAAATTAAAAATTGACGTTATTCTCATGCTTTTGTAATCAACACCCAATGTCTGTGGTTTAGCAAAATTCTTTTTACCAAAATATTTTATTGGTTTTTCTTCCATATCCCCAAGCCATAATTTTTTATTAGCCAACACGTTTTTAAACAATGTCGCTACAACCTGAGAAAACATCGGTCCTAATTTAGGCGCACTCGGCTTATGAATTTTTGCTCCCAATCCACCTTGAGCTATTTTAAACCCACCAGTAATTGTATTGGTCGTCATAAAAATATCTATACCATACTTGTAGGTAGTTTTATGCCATTTTTGTTGAAGCCAATAGTCAGCCACTTTGGGCGAAAAAGCAAAATCACCACCGATTGGTTGGCGTATATTCAAACCAAATAAACCGTAAATTAATGGATAGCATATGTGATTAGTAATTGAACCATCATACTCACATCTAGCATAATATGGTGTCACCAGGTCATGACCTGCTAATATAGGTTTTATTAATGTTTTCATCCAGTCAGGTGTAATACTTTCTAAATCAGCATCTACGACAGCGACTGCTTTTGCTTTTAATTGGTTAGTGTAATGAAAAAGATTATATAGATTCCTACCCTTACCTCTGACTCCCCTAGCAGTTGAAACATACATTTTGGGATTGTCAGTTTTCGTACTCAAAAAAACTTTTTTTGTATCATCTGGTGAATGATTATCAAGATTGATAATAACTGCTTTATCTTTTGGAAAATATTTAGTCAAACCCTTGTCTACTTGTTTAATAACACGAGCAATTGTATCAGCTTCATTATATGAAGGGATGCCAACTATTAAATCAACTTGTTCTATTTTTTTTGGATTTTCAATTATATTTCTTTTCATATTCTAATTATCGTTAATTCCTTCTAAAAATTTATCAAGAGTATCGTCTTCGTTTAATTTTTTATAATCAGGCAAATCAACAATATTATTTATACCGAGAAAACGAATAAAATCAAAACTCACTGAATAATAAGTTTCTTTTTTCTTACTGTCGGTTTTTGCTTCAATTAATCCACGTAATAATAAATTTCTTATAATTAAAGCACAATTTACACCTCGAATTCTATCTAAATCAATTTTGGAAATTGGTCCTCGATAAGCAATGATTGTTAATGCTTCCAGACTTGGTCTAGTTAATTCACCAGTTGTTTCATCTTTAATAAATTCCTGAACAACTTTAGCATTTTCTGGTGCACTTACCATTTGATATTTTAAACCATCTTTAATAATCTGCACGCCACGTCTGTTGTTTTTATATTCTTCGACTAGTTCATCGCCAGCTTCTTGTATTTTACTTTTTTCTACTTTTAATAAATCAGCTAACTGTTTCGTCGGCATTGGTTTAGCTGAAATGAAAAGTAATGATTCAATTTTTGTTTTTAAACCCATGTTTTTAAAATAATAGCTGATTAGTTTTGTATTTTATTAATTTCGATTTCTCCAAATAAATTATTTTGCTCAGCTGTAATAGTTTTTTGTTTTATTAACTCCAACATAGCCAGGAAACTTACTATCGTATCAGTTTTATTCTGTGCTCCATCCAAAATTTTCTTAAAACTAAATTTAATTCTTTCTAAAAGTAAACTTTTAATATTTGCAATTTTTTCGTCAATACTGACTGTCGCTTCCATTGATTTTTCTTCAAGTTTTTCGGTCGGCATTAATCTGCCAATTAACTCTTCAAAAACCATTTTAATATCTCCAACTGTTATTTTTTTTGGTGGAGAAAATACATTAGCATTAGCTAGCATAGCTTGACGATTAAACTCACGAGCGAACATAAACTTCTTTTTGCCTATCATTTTCTCTATCAACTTCGATGCCTCAATAAACTCTTTGTACATTTTTAATTGTTGTTCAAATTCCTCAATCTCAGCTTCTTCTTCGGTATATAAATATGGCAATAAAGCTTTTGATTTAATCAACAATAATTTTGCTGCGACAACCAAAAAATCAGCCATGTCGTCAGGCTTAATATATTCAGAATCTCTTATGTAATTAATATATTGATCAGTTATTTTTGCCAAACAAATTTCAGTGATATCCATTTCTTCTTTTTCGATCAGCTTAAGCAATAGCCCAAGCGGACCTTCAAATTTGTCTGTTTTTATTTGCATCATGGGGATATTTTTTTACTATTTTTTACTTTTCTTTTTGGCAACCGTTTTTTTAGCTTTTACTTTCTTCTTAGCAACTTTCTTGACTGGTTTTTGTAATTTTATTTTTTTCTTAATCCCAAAATTTCCCAAAAAAGTATTTTCTAATTTCACAAAATCTTTTGCCGCCATTTCAACTGAATGATTGAAACTACCTGAAGAAAAAACAGCCTTCTTTACTCCAACCAATTTTTTTTCCATAATCACTGGTAATTTATGAATACCACCAAAAGCACTCAACGCGCCTGCTTTAATCTTCAAAGCATTTTCCATTATTTTTTCTCCTGGAATTTTTACAACCTTAATTTTTTTACCTGCTTGCGCACCGATGCAAATACCTAATTTTTTAAAATCTAAGTTGTGGTCAGCTGGTAATAAAACCAAGAAATAATCCTTATCAGCTTTAACCAATAAAGATTTAGCAATCTCACCCAGCTTCTTTTCCATGGTATTGGCAGCATCAATAGCAGTATAAACAGTTTTATGCTCTAAAATGTCATGATCAATCCCAGCTTTTTCCAAATATTTAACTAATTTTGGCGATAATTTTGTTTTCTTAGCCATATAATTTTATGTTAAAAAATTAAAAATCAAAACTAATCAACAAGTTATTGACTGTTAATATTATACCTTAATTTCCCTTTTCGAGCAAAAAAACGGCCCGTCCACATAGAGTGAACGGACCGGGTTGAACCTTATTTATTTTATTTTGGTAGAAGCGAACTCTACCCTTCTTCCATCGCCTCCTTGAGTTGTGCCCATTGCTGTTTTGGCGACCAGACGATGTAGCCGGCCGTGATTAAGTCGGCAACAACTGGATCTTCCTGTTTGAACTGCTTCAGAGGCTTGTGCGTGCCTGCTGCAACTGGCAATTCATTCCATTCAGTCTTTTGTGACCTGCTGAACGGGGCTGCAATACCGAGAAGATTGCCATCTCTCTCATTGATGATGCCGATCATCTTTTTTGGAGTCGACAGATTATTAATGACATCTTCGATAATAACCACAAAGTCTCCAGGATTAATATCATGTCGATTAATAATCAGCTCGGATTGCTCTTTTTCGCCTGTCTTGATATCGGCCAAAGCAATAACCTTTTTTTCGGCGAAGATAGTCCGACAGCCAAGAATGCGACCAACTTCCACCGCCATCATAATGCCACCCATAGGTGCTCCGATCACGACATCTGGTATACCCACCTGTTCAACGATAACCTGCGCAAGTTGGCGTGCAAAGTAATCTCTTGGTAGAGGGTATTGTTCGGCTTTGGCAAAATTGAAATAGACGAAGCCAACGAGATTCTTTTTTTTGTCTTTTCCCTCTTCCACTTCATAACTTCCAGCATAGGCAACTAAGGGCCCCTTACTCTTTCCGTCACTATCAACTGGACTTTCATAATAGCCTTCACAGTTGGTAAGCGTAGCCAATGGATCACTGGGAATGATTTCGATGTAATTTGATTTCTTGACTTCTTCTATGGTCATTTGCCGGCTCTGTTCAGCTGTCACCCCTTTTTCAGGATTACCTTTGGCCATCTGTGCACCCATAACCAGATAAGTAGCACCCTGGTTTAGTGCCCATTTTACTCCAGCCGTTCTCGCCTGTTGTCCTTCAGTCATCCAAGAGTCTCTAATGCCCGGACAAATATAACCATAAATAAATCCCAAAACCTGTCTAAGAAAAGCAACTTCGTTAGCCGAGCAAACTATGAGGTCAAAGGCATATTTGGGATCTTTTTCCGTCCTCACTTTTTCATACTCCGACTGAATGCATCGCACCATGTGTAAAATCTCGGTATCAGGATAATTCCCGTAGCGAGGAGCACAGACTTCAGATTTCATATCAGTCAATACGCTAACCAACGCCAACTTAACATTGGGCAATGCCCTCCTAACATAGAGAAATCCCTCGCCGTTAACCTTATCACTGATGGTAATAATCCCTTTGCCTGGAAATGAATCAGCGTAGTGCCTAGCGGTGTTCATGTCCGTATTCTTAACATCAGCCAATTTCAGGTCAAGAAAAATTCCGACATCCGTATTCTCTTCTATTGCGATTTTACCAAGTGCTTTCATGACAGCCGGCCCAGGCATATCGTCGCAGTGAAAAAGGTCGTTACCTTTAGCAAAACTGATTAATTCCTTCATTCCTGGTTCCCTGAGTATTGACCTAAAGTCAAACAAGGCCTGATGCGCTTTCATATACCCATCCAACGGAAATATAACTGGTTTTTGTACCATTTTCTTTTCCTTCCTTTCTGTTTTTTTGTGTTTTATAACCCAAAAATCCGTTCTTTTATTTTTTGAATCTCTGGAGCGTTGCACTGACGACAAATTCCTGGACGCTTACTTTTCAATTGTTTCAAACAAGCCTTCTAACCAGGCGTCTTCTCGCACATCTTCGGTCTACCTACACACCTCCCGTTCCTCTTGTGCTTTTTCGCCAAATTTTCACCCCTTTCTCATAACTTTTCTTTTCCATTCGCTCCATGTAAAAACGTACTCCGTAACGGAAAAACCCTCTTCCTTTTTGCTTTCTTCTCCGGTCATCTCGTAGTTCTGATGTCTTAAAGCCAACATTTTTTCATCTCTGGTCTCCTCGGCCATCCTTTTTATCCTTTTGTCGTTTTCGCAGCCGATTCTAATTGCTACTAAAATGTGTGTTTCTTCCTTGCTAATATTTTCTTCCCAAACTTTCAGATTCCCTGTAATACTTCCTAGAACATTTTTCATGAATTCACCCCTCCTTCCCATAAAATTTCATTTTAATCTCATTATTTTAAAAGATCGTTTATATAAAAAGCTCAAGATGAAAATCCTCATTGAGCTTTATTGACAATAAATAATTCTAAACGTTTTTTTTCTATCGGTCAAGCCTTTCTAAGCCTTCCCTAACATTCACTAATTGCATTAAACATTGATAACCAGTGTCGTGTGGCCAACGTTCCTTAAAATATTCCGCTCGAATATCTTCTTGATCAAGATTAGATGTTCTGAAATCTCCACATAATTCATATTTTTTTTCTGATAAAACATTATAATCAAACTTCTTGTCTGTCTCGGGATCAGCCAATTCGTCTTTACTTAAATGATTACTATAATCACTGATTGTATCTAAATTTTTTGGTAATTTTTCCATGTCTGCAAAATACATATTTATAGCATTGTCTATGCTATTAAATCTATTCAAAACAACTTCATCAATTTTTCTCAATCTAGTTTCCTTTGGCGATTCAACGATAAACAAACTGCCGATAAATATCGCTAAAATAATTATAAGAGAAGACCAAAAAAATGTTTTGATTATCATATCCTTTTTTCCTGCAATTTCTTCTCTCTTAATATCATAAAAATAAAAACCGAAAACTGCACCAGCAATTGCTACAGCAGTTAAAGATTTCAAGGCAAACTTCAAAGTCAAGTCTCCGTCCAAAAAGGTATTGATTGTACCGATTAACCAACCAATCATAACGACCGAAGATACAAATAAAATAAAATATGTTAACCATTTACGTATACCCGAATCTTTACTTAAGGCACCTGTGTATAAATTTTTATAAATCTGTCTAGCTGTGAAATAATAAATTGGTGTTGATATAATCAGTGCCGAAATCGCAAACTTCAAAGAACCTGAATTAAAACTACCGCTATATTGTTCAATGATATCTTTAATCAATTTATTAATAATCTGAAACACTATCATGCCAGCGGATAACGCCATAAAAATTAACGCCACCAAAGAAAGCATGTAGAAAAAGGCAAACTTAGCATTATTATTTGATTGATTCATGTATTTAGTCCTCCAATAACTCATTCTAAAATGAGTTTTATTTTATTATTATTTTATTGGCAACTTACGTTGCTTACTTTTTATTATTTCAATCGTTTTTTGTCTGCCCTTTTTTGTTAGTTTTACTTTATTAATAAACCATTTCTGAGCTGTCTTTCTGCCATAAGTAACTAATAAGTCTTTCTCAACTAAATTTTCTATACTTTTATGAATTGTGTCTTGAATAAATTTTTTATTCTTGGCTAATTCTGATTTTGGATAGAAAACATAAAACTCCCCCTTTGATTCCGTGCTATGTTTTTTATCATAGCACTTTACTAAAATATATTTTTGCAGCTTTGATAACCGCATAAAATTATTTTTACTTTTGTTTTTATAACAACTCCTTGTTTTTGTCTTCTATAAATTTTACGATTGAATCTTCATCTGGAAAATCAAAATTAGAAAGTTTTTCCGAAGGAGTACTGATTCCAAAATGATACATCTCATAATCGCTCCAATCTGGATATTTTTCTTCTAATTTTTTATGGAATTTTTGCCATTCTTCATGATTAGCAATCATGTCAGATTTTAACCATATTTTCAAATCATTTTTTAATTTTTCAAGATTTATAATTTCCTTACTACCGCCATTTTGTTCAAATTTATTTTCCATAATATTTTAAAATATAAATAAATTTAATCAATTTTATCTAATATGTCTTGCCAAGATTTTACCCTGGTTATTCCTTGAGGTAATTCCGCTTGGCTATTCCATGGCTGATCCATCAAAAGAACATTTATATTATTAGCTACGCATTCATATCCAAACTCAACATAATCATCAATTAACAAATCAACTTTTTTCTCTTTGCAAATATCGCCTTTTGTTAATCCTTTACCACTAGTAAAATGTAAATTAGTGCTATATATACCATTAAACATTCCTGCAAAATAATTTTCTATCCATCTCTCAGTCTTTTTCAAAATACTATTTGGTCTACCAGTAACAACAATTAATTCATGTTTTTGCTTTAACTTTTTTAATGCTTCCTTTGCTCCTAAGACTGGTTTAATATTATCAAAATAGTTACTTTTAATAAAATCTAAATATCTACCAATAACTATATCTTGTTTATCTTCCATTACCTCCCACCACAAATTAGTAAAAAAGTGATTTTTGGTTAATGATTTATTGTAATACTTGTTGTAATAATCTATGAAAACTCCCATTGAATCAGCCAATACATCATCACAATCTACAGCTATAAGCATGGTTTTTTTATTTTTAAAAAATTATTTTAAAATTCTGCGTTTTTTGGCGTTCTAGGAAACGGAATTACATCACGAATATTAGCCATACCAGTTAAATACATAATGACGCGCTCAAAACCTAATCCAAAACCAGCATGTTTTGTTCCACCATATTTCCTTAAATCTAGATACCATTGATAATCCTCTGTTTTTAGTCCTGAATCTTTCATCCGCTTCTCTAAAATATCAATTCTTTCTTCTCTCTGGCTACCACCAATAATTTCTCCCACGCCTGGCACCAATAAGTCCATCGCTGCCACTGTTTTTTCGTCGTCATTTAATCTCATGTAAAAAGCTTTTATTTCTTTCGGATAATCAGTTACAAAAACTGGTTTATTAAATATTTTTTCAGTCAAATATCGTTCATGTTCAGTTTGTAAATCAACTCCCCATTTAACTGGAAACTCAAATTTTTGATCTGATTTTTCCAAAAATTCTATCGCTTCAGTGTAGGTAATTTGTTCAAATTCTGCTTTAGCAACATTTTTTAATCTTTCAAATAAAGTATTGTCAATAAACTTGTTAAAAAATTCCATCTCTTCTGGACAATTTTCTAATACATAATTTATCAAATATTTAATCATCTCTTCTGCTAATTGCATATCATCTTTCAAATCGGCAAAAGCAATTTCTGGTTCCAACATCCAAAATTCTGCTGCATGACGAGCAGTATTAGAATTTTCAGCTCTAAAAGTCGGTCCAAAAGTATAAACTTTTTTAAAGGCCGTTGCCATTGCTTCAGCGTTTAATTGTCCGCTAACGGTCAAACTAGCTTCTCTACCAAAAAAATCTTTACTATAATCAATCTCATCTTTATTGGCAATAATTTTTTTAAAATCAAGATTTGTCACTTTAAACATTTCACCTGCTCCTTCACAATCACTGGTGGTAATAATTGGAGAATGAACATAAATAAAATTTCTATCTTGAAAAAATTTATGAATAGCAAAATCCAAAACGGAACGTAAACGAAAAACAGCTCTGAAAGTATTTGCCCTTGAACGCAGATGAGCAA
>Ga0075120_10000767_pt1 | contig 26523 bp, 9 predicted proteins | sample AntAceMetag02UKL_FD_69792 | JGI IMG/M metagenome (GOLD analysis project Ga0075120, IMG submission 69792) | Saline lake microbial communities from Ace Lake, Antarctica - Antarctic Ace Lake Metagenome 02UKL | ecosystem: Environmental > Aquatic > Non-marine Saline and Alkaline > Saline | place...
CCAGGCACGTTCTGTTCAATGTTCGCCTTGGAAGTGACAAAAGCCGCCGGCAACGTCAGATAGGCCCCGTGCCGCGCACCCAGCAGGGTCCAGCCGGAGACCCAGGTCATCCGGGGAATATCCACCCAGGCGGTCAAATCCGCATCCACGCTCACGGCTCCATTCAGCGCCTGATAGGTATTGTTGGCCGTGTAATACCACAGTTCGTTGCGCAGATAAAAGCCCTTGGCCTCAGGAAGCACCGCGATCGAGAAATCCCCCGCCGTTCCCGGCGCATACGTGCTGCGTCCATTCTCTGTAGCAAAAGAGGATTGCGTTAAAAGAGCGACCAGAATGAATAAAACGACCCGGGCAAACCCTGTTTTCATCAAATCACACCCAGTTTTCGGGCCTTCATCAGCATGTCCTCTCGCGATGATGCATGGATTTTTTCGTAGATGTGCTTGATGTGGGAATGAACCGTGTGCGGGCTGATGCTCAACTCCTGGCTGATCTCACCATAGGAAAGCCCCCTCTCCACCAACCGGACAATCCCGGTTTCCCGCTGGGTGAGATCAATACCCGGACGCCCTGTATCGTCAGACGGATCGTTGGAAAGGCGCAACTCCGCGATGAGCTTGCGGGCAATTTTTGGAGACATCGGCGCGCCGCCATCGTATAGCTCGCGGACCGATTCAATCAGTATCCGCGGCGAACTTCCCTTGAGCAGGTAGCCGCTGGCGCCGGCCCGAATGGCGGACATAATCACCGCCCGGTCCTCGCTGATCGTATAGGCCATCGCATCCACTGAGGGCCACTTGGCTTTGACAGCGCCGATCAAATCAACCCCCGACATTCCGGGCAGGTCAATATCCGCCAACAGCACGTGGGTATGATCCCAATCCACCTGCTTCAGCGCTTCCTCTGCGGAACTGAAGGAGCCCACCACACACATATCCGTCTCTCCCTGCAGAAGAAGGCGGAGATTGTCCTGCAGTATTTTATTGTCCTCGACGATGCAGATGTTCATGCCTTTCATACTACCTCAAAAGGAAGGTGATTCGTCCATGCCCTGATCCGGTGATTTTAAGGGGATGGGCGCTTGAAAACACAAACGGAACCCCGGACCAGATTCCACGTTCATCGTTCCGCCCAATTCCTCCATGCGCAGGCGCATATTCCGAAGGCCGCGCCCCGGAGAAGATTCCTGCAGGCATCCGCGCCCGTCATCCACAATCCGCAAGGTCATCTGATTTTTTGAAAACGACAGCACCGCGTCCACGCGATGAGCCTCAGCATGCTTGAGCACATTGTTGAGCGCTTCCTTGAAAATACGGAAGAGTGACATCCCGGACAACAAGCCCGGGCCTCCGACAGCCCCGATCCCTTCAACCCGCAACGAAAAATCAATGCCGTGATTATCATGCAGCAAGGCCCCGTGCCGCCGCATTTCGTCGATCAAATCCGGCCAGAAGAATTCATGCGTTTCGAGGGTGTTCATGAGGCTCCGCACCTCGGCATTGCCCTCCCCGGCCAGGTCGCAGATTTTACGAATGGACTCTTCGCGGCGGGAGGGGTCTTTTTCCTTAAGCGCCAGCGCGCCGACCATCCCAATACCCGCCATCATGCCCCCCACGCCATCATGCAAATCGCGGATCAACAACTCTTGGTGGCGGGCGAATTTCTTCTCTTCCAGCAACAGCCGGTAAGCCTGTTCATTCTTCTGCCGCTCCAACTCCTTCGTAATATCCGTAACCGTCGCCAGCACCAGCTTTTCCGAACCGCGGTGCAGCAGATGCAACTCCACGCGCACATCAAAGGCTTCTCCGGCCAACGGACGCCGGGCCCGCCAATGATTCATAACCACCGTTTCGCCTTCCATGACCCGATCCCAATAAATTTCCAGATTCGGAATTGCCAAAGGATCCGCCGAATAATCCCTGGCAATGTTATACCGAAGGGCTTCCGCCTCATCGCTCATGCCATACATACGCAGCATGGTTTTGTTGACGGCAAGAAGCTCTCCGTTCTGACGGTGAACAAACACCGCCTCGGATATGTTATCCACAATTAATCGCAACTGCTCCTCGCTGTCGCGCAACGCCCGTTCTGCGTTATACTGGACCGTGACATCCCGCAACAAAAACAAGCGACCGATATCATGCTTTTTTCCGTCATAAATGGGCAGCGAAGAGCGTTCAAACCAACGGGCCTCGCCCTCGACCTCAACAGACTGGACCTCCGACCCGCCCTGCAAGGCGACTCTCCAGGAATGGTCCAGAGAATCCACCGTATGCCCGATGCAATCCATGAGCGTCCGGCCCATGATCCGCAGCGCCGCCTGGTTAACATCCACCAAACGCCCCTGCCGGTCCATGACAAAAACGAGGGTGCGCATATGATCCAGCACAATGCCGCGCGCCACCGGAACAATGTCCAACGCCCGATACCCCAGCACCACCCAACCCAGCGCGGCAATGGAAACGGCCATCGCAAAAGGGGCCAGATTGAGATGTGCAATGGGCGATAGCCCCAGAGAATACAAGGTCGTGGCCACCACCGGGGCAATATATCCGACCAGCAGCAAAGTAAGTTGCCTCCGCATAATCGGTGAGGCTCCGCGCCACGCCAGCAGCATCAGCACAATCGTCAACGGGCACATACCGAATGTATTCACCAGTTCATAAAAGGAATACCACGCACCCGCTTTAAACGTCAAAATGCCCAGCGTCCCGCCGGCACCCAAGAGATGAATCTCGAAACCATACTGAAACAACCGATGATACGGGGCCGTCACGGCCATGACCATCGTCACGGCGGCAATCGCACAAGCTCCTGCCCAGAGCCACCGGGGAATGCCCTTCCCAATACCCAGCAATGGACGCAGCATCGCCAACCACAAAACGGAGAGCCAGGGAATAAATAGAAACCGAATCAGATGCGGAACGAGTTTGGATTCCAGCGTCGGTAGCACCAGTTCCAAATAATAGGTCAACGCCCAAGCAATACTCGCCACCAGCACCAGTTGGAACAACACCGTCGCGGTGGTACGCGGGCGGGTGAATACATATCCCACCAAACAGACATACCCCGCTGCAATAAAGAGCAATAACTGCACGACATTCATTCTTTATAACCCCTCGCCCGCCCCGATCAACCATCCCCCTTTTTGCCGGAGCTGCGGTAGATTACTTGAAACGCCATGACAAATCCAGTGCCGATGCCTCTCTTTTCCCGCCCAAAACCTTCTCCCCCTCTTTCCATGCGCTCTATCCGCTCTGTCGCGGCCAACTCTCCGCGCTCACTCTCCGCACGGGCCCGTGGGGACACGGGCCCTCCCGGGAGGGACGTTGTCCCCAACGTCCTTTTATTTTTCCCCAGATCATTCCTTGTTTCTCTTTCCCTGCGCGCTCACCCTCCGCACGGCCCGTGGGGACACGGGCCCTCCCAGAATACAACGGCACCGAATTACGACTACTTCACCGGTTCGGCTTCTTCAAAACCCCAGGACTGCGTACGCGGGGTGTTTGAGCCGCTTTGCCAGAGATACCACTGGCCTTCGCTCGGGACGTAGACCGTCCGATCGGACTTCCCGTCGCCATCGTAATCCGCAGGCACCGGCCAGGCCGCATTCCAGCCCCAGAGGTGCGTGCTGCCGGCCTGCGTGGCCGAGAGCCAGGCGTACCACATGCCGCGTTCCGGCCAGTAGACGGCCACATCGGTCTTGCCATCGCCATCGTAATCGCCCGGCATTGGTTCGGCTTCGGCCCATCCCCACGCCTGAGTTCTCTCGGCCTGTGTCGCGCTTTGGAGTATGTACCATTGTCCACCTTCCGGCCAGTAGACGGCAATGTCCGTTATTAAATCACCATCGTAGTCGCCCTGAACGGGCACACACTCACCCCAGCCCCATGTGGTAATACGTGATTCGCCCGTGGAGGAAAGCAGCATGTACCACACGCCATCGGCGATATCACACACCGCCACGTCGGTAATGCCGTCCCCGTCATAATCCCCCGGAACGGGCAACGCTTCCGCCCAGCCCCAATACTGTGTGGTTTGTTCCTGCGTGGCGCTCAAGAGAATGCTCCACTCGCCGTTCTCCGGACGGTACACGGCGGGATCAACGATAGCGTCACCATCATAATCACCGGGGCACGGCACACTGTCCGGGCCACCCAGTGTCAGGGCGCGCCCCGTCATGTTGGAGGACTGCAGGATGTACCAGAATCCGGTGGTCGGATGATAGACGGTGATGTCCGCCTTTCTATCGCCGTCAAAATCCAGATACACCGCAGCGGCAAACACCACGACATCCTGCCGGGTGGACGCGGAATTCCAATTTTCATTGCCCGCCTGCGACGCCGTGACGGTGACTACGCCGGTGCCGGTGAAGGACAGATTGGTTCCGTTACTCAGCGCGCCGGGGTCGGTCACGCTGAACGTCACCGGAAGACCGGAGGAAGCGCTTGCCGACAAACCAACTCTAGACTCCTGCAACGTTCTTCCAATCATTGGAAAATCAATCGTCTGATCCGCCGGGGCAATGCGCAGCAGCGTGGTTACCGCGCCGGTGTAACTAGGTTCGGAGGGTGAAATGGCCGCCGTGACGGTGACGGTTCCGGCATTCACCGGAGCAATTCCCGATCCGTCGTAAGTAATGTCCACGCTCAGTCCGATCGGAAGGGTTGCCACGATCACGGCGCGGGCGGTGCCGTCATAGACCTGATTGGTATGCAGCACGGTGATAGTGGCGTGGCCTTTCACGATCGTCATCAGGTCAGTCGTGGTGCCGGAATACATCGCGTCGTTTACGGTGGCGCGTACCGAATAGGTTCCGACCTGAACCGGCGCACTGGGTCCTCCATTGTACAGGTAGATCATCGCTAGGCCCGACGGATCGCTGGTGGCGGTGATGGTGCGCGGCGATCCGTTATACGGCTGAGAAAGCGTGTTCGACGTTATCGTGATACTGGTGACCGGGGATTTGCTGACACTCACGGATTGCGTGGCCGCCGTGGAGAGGTAGTTGCTGTTTCCGGCCTGCGCGGCACGAACGGCCACGGAACCCGATGCGGTAAACGTCAGGGTGGTCGTGGTGATGCTTCCGGGCCCGCTGAGGACCGTGTAGGTAAAGCCGGTAAGGCCCGCTGTGGATGTGGCGGACAGCTCAATCCGATTGGTGGTGTTGGCGGTGGCCGGCAAGGGGAAACTATTGATCTGCTGAGTGGCGCGGGCTACGGCCAAGGTGGACCATCCGCTTCCTGCGATGTTGGGTTGCTGGATGCGGGCGTTGACGTCATAGCTCCCCGCATTGACCGGCGGATTGGTGTCGCTCCCGCTGCCGTAATACAGCACCACATTCGTCACCGACGCATTCGTACAGCTCCACGATGCCGCATGGGGCGTGCCATCGTAAGTGGCGGTCAGGTTGCTCAGGCCCACGTTCGCCGGCGCCGGAGTCACCTGGAACAAATTAGTTACCGACGGTGCCGGATTATACTGCGTGTTCCCCGCCTGCATCGCGACGACCTTCAACCCGGAGTCCAGATTGGTTACCGAAAAGACCACTTGAGTCCCGTTGGTGATCCAGCAGCGGTTCTGTGCATTCGAGGGCGTGAATTCGCTGATGGAAAACGATACCGTCAGGCCGGAATCGGCGGTGGCGCTGAGGTTGAGTCCGTCGTAGGCATTCACGGCGCCGGACTGCGTGAAGGTAATGGCCTGATCCGCCTTGGGGGTATGTGTCGTGGCGGTGGACGTCGCACTGGCGCCATATTCGTTCTGCGCCTGGACGGATGCGTAGTAGGTTTTATTGGGCGTCAGATTGGTCAAGGCCAGTTGGGTGATGTTGCTCGCGAGATTGCCCTGGAACACGATGGCGGAGTCATTCGTGACGGTCACGGCGTAATTCGTGACGGGAACATTTCCGCCGTTGGTCCACGACAGATTGACCTGCCAAGGCTGGACCTCGGAGAAGGCGACGTTCGCGGGCACAGCCGGAACGCCCATGTATTCGTAAGCGCCCATGTCCGGATAATCGAACACGATGCGGGGATTACCCGCCAAATCGTTCGTATTCAATTCGATGAACAACATGCCGTTTTCGATGCAGGGCGAATTCGCCTGAAGCGCATAGTTCGTGGCGGACGGGTCCACAAAATTGGGCGCATTGGTGATGCAGGAATCGGCGTCCATCAATCCGTTGGTCGAGCCGAAGCAACTGGCCAACGCCACGGTGAATTCGTTTGCGTCGTCGGGGGTGTTGCCGAATACGATGCTGCTGATGGCAACCGCATATTGGTTGGTGTCCAGTCCGCCGATGCCGCCTGCGCTGGATGCCGTGTTGCTGCTGACAGTACAGGCGATGAGTGCCGCTTGCCAAGCAGCTCCGGCCGTATGGAGGGCCGTGTTTTCCGTCATCAGGGAATCAAAGACGATATACAAGTTCGTGCCAGCCATGGCACCGCCGAATGACGCATGATTGTGCTGCAAAAGGCACAAATTGATGTAGGCCTCGCTCGATGCGAAAACGCCGCCTCCCAGAGCATCGGGAATGGGTTGATTGTCGGCCAAGGTGCCGCCCTCTTCGAGCGTGAAGCCCTGCATGAGTGTATCTTCATGCAAATACACGCAACGAACGGCGTCTCCTCCGAGTGGAGCATCCACGCCGGTTCCCGCCTGGCCGCGAATGGTGGTCGCCGCCGCCCCGTTGACCGATACCAGCATGACTCCACTCGGGACGACCACCCGGTTGGTCAATGCTTGACCTTCCACCACGCGCCCGCCGGTCTCGTACACGCCGTTGGAAACCCACACCATGGAATCGGGTGCGGCAGCATCCATCGCCGCCTGAATGGTGCGCTTGGGCAAGGTCCACGACAACCCGTCGTTATGATCGTCGCCACTCAGCGCGACATGGAATTCAGCGGAAACGGTTTCTACTTCGACAGTGTGAACGACGGTGGGTGCTGCGATCCAGTTGACATCGCCCGCCTGCGTGAAGGCGATCACGACTACACCGGTGGCATAGGCATGGAACTGCGTGGCGGAAAGCCAGGTAATGGGCGCCTCGGCATTGAGGTTGGTGTATTGCACGGTGAGGCCCGACGTGCATTCCGCCGAGCAGGTCACCACCGTGCCCACGCCGATGAAGGCTCCGTTCGTCGGCACGGCATTACTGATCTGCTGCGTGGCCTGCGCAATAAGCATGGTACTGATCGTGGAGCCCGCATACTGCGTATCACTAATCACCCCCGAAACCACATAAGTCCCAACCTGCGTGGGGGCGGCATTCGATCCGTCATAGGTAATGACCACATCGCCGGATATCACCGGATCGGTCGTGGCCGATACGTTGTGCGCTGATCCGTTGTATACCTGCCCGGTGACCCCGTGCAGCGTAACCGTGGAGACGCCTTTAATGATCGTCAGCATTCCGGTGATGGAGCCTTGATACATCGCATCCGCCACTCGTCCGGTCACCACATAAGAACCCACATAAACCGGCAGACTCGTGCTGCCTCTGTACGTATACAGCACCGTCAGCCCAGGCGGAACCGTATCCACGGTCACGGACAAGCCGACGGCGGCATACGATTGGGTCAGCGTGGTGGCATCAAATGACAACGGCGCTCCCGCCTTGGAAACCGTGATGATGCGGGCGGTGGATGCGGAGAGGTAGTTGCTGTTTCCGGGCTGTGTGGCAATCACCTGCACGGCACCCGAATTGGTGAACGTCAGGATGTTGCTGTTCAGCACTCCCGGACCGAATCCCACGGAATATTCCGGGGTTAATCCCGACGTGGCTGTGGCAGACAGCGTCACCACGTTGGTGGTCAGCGCCGTGGTCGGACAGCTCACAAAGGAAACAGCCTGAGTCGCCCTGGCTATTTGCATTTCGCCAACACCGCCCCCCACATAATCCGCTTGAGCAATGAGCGCCCACACCGGATAGTTCCCACTCTCCGTGGGCGGATTGGTCTCGGTTCGTGCCGAGCCATCATAATAGATCACCACATTCGTCACCGACGCATTGGTGCAGGACCACGTAGCCGCATGAGGGAGCAGATCATATACGGCGGACAGATCGCTGAGTACGACTCTGGAATGTTCCTTGAAAACCAGGAACACGTTGGTCGCGTCGTCGGCCACCTGCCAGTTTGCATTACCGCCCTGCATGGCCACCACGACGACTTCAGAGACCAAGCTAGTCACCGAAAAGGCCAATTGGTTTCCATTGGTCAGCCAGACCCGGTTTTGCGCATTCGACGGCACAAAGGACTGAATCATATAACTGACTGGCAGCCCGGAGGAGGCGGTGGCGGTTAAACTGGTTCCTGCTACAGCGTCAACGATCCCGGAGTTGGTGAAGGTAATGAGTTGAGGCGCGGGTGTGATGGTCAGGGTGGCCGTATTGGTGGCGGCATAAATCGCATCGCTGATCGATGAGGTCACCGAATAGGTTCCGGCATTGGTGGGCGCCCAAGTCAATCCGTCATACGTGGTGACCGTGGTGAGTCCGTCCGGCACGGTGGAGACGGTGACCAGACGAGCGGACGCATTATAGACCTGGGACGTATTTGAGATCGTCAATGTGGCTGATGCCTTTGAGACCTGCACCGTTTGCAGGACGAACGGCGCGGCGCACCAATTCTGATTGCCGCCCTGATCCGCCCGTACCACGACAGCGCCCTCCCCGACAAAGGAAAGATTGGTTCCGCCGGTCAAGGCCCCCGGACCACTCTCCACGCGGAAGGTGACCGCGAGGGCGGAAGACGCCGTGGCCGAAAGAGCCAGGGTCGATGTTGCCGTAGTCGTGGCCGGCAGCGCAAACGAAATGGTTTGGACGGCCTGCGTAATCTGGAACGCGGCCGCCGTGCTGCCCTGATACAGTGCATTATTCAAGGTACCCGTTGCAGAGTAGATCCCGGCTGAACTCGGCAGATTGGTGCTTCCATTGCAAACCCAGACCACATCCATACTATCTACCGGCGCCGTGGTATAGGGAATCACGGACGGCAATCCGTCATACATCTTTACGGTCAGCGCTTGATTCGGCGTGATGGTTCCGGTTGCCTTGGCGACGACAAACTGCTGTGTGATGACGGCGGCGGTATAGTTCAGCGTGGCCATCTGGTCCACCCGGACGGAAGCGGTTCCCGAGCCGGAAAAGGTGAGCGTGTTAGAAACCAGCACTCCCGGCCCGGACAATACCGCGTAGGAAATCAGACCGGTCGAGGACGACGATGCATTGAGCGGAACCACATTGGTGGTCACCTGCGCTAACGGAGCGCTCCAGGTTAATCCCGGATCGGCCTGAGCGACGTTCAGTTGCGTGGTGGCCCCTCCCATCCACAAGGGTTCATAGAGAAGAGCCGTCACCAGGTAGGTTCCGGCATTGACCGGCACATTCGTCGCGCCGTCATAGCGAACCGTCACGGCATTACTCACACTCGCCGGAACCGTGGTGAAGGCCACAGCCCGCGCGCTGCCGTTGTAGACCTGCTGTGTTTGCGTCAGGATGATTTGCGCCACGGCTTTTTCCACGGTGTATTCGTTCGTCACCCAGGGCGTGGCCAGCCAATTGCGCGTGCCGGGCTGCATCGTACGCACCCGCACAGCGCCACTGTTGGTAAAGCGCAGGATGTTCCCGCTGCTCAGCACCCCGGCTCCCGAGACCACCTCAAAATTCGTCACACTCAAACCGCTGGAGGCCGTGGCGGACAGCGTGAGCACATTGGTCGCGCACTGCACCCCGGAGGTGGGCGTGAAGGACGTGATGGTTTGAGGCGCTGGCGAAATCACGAGGGTGTCCGATGCTTCTCCGTACCATTCGGAGCCGTTGAGGATGGCCAGCACGCTGTATGAGCCAGCCAGAATCGGCGGGTTGGTTTGCGAAACGTAGTCATCCCCCGAATAGGTAAGGATCGTCCCGCTGACCATCGGTATGGTAGCCGCCGTGACCACGCAAGGCGAGCCATTGTAATATTGATTCAAGCCGTACAAGGTGATGTCCACGAGCGCCCGCGATACCAGAAAGGTATTTGTCACCGAAACCGCTTTGTTAAAGTGGGCATCCCCGGCCTGATCCGCCGCCACCGTGACATAACCCACGTCCGTATACACCAACTCATTGCTCGACTGAAGCACAGCAGGCCCCGAAATGCGGCGATACGACACGGGGAGCCCCGAGTCTGCCGTGGCCACCAGCAGCGTATGATTTGTCCATGTCTGCGTGCCCGGATTCGGAAAATCAATCTGCTGATCCGCCTTCACGGAACTCCCCGCCAAGTTGATAACGAACGGCTCCGTGCCCCCGGAATACAGCAAGCTCACGCCGGCCACACAGGAGGTGATCACCGATGGTGTATAGACGATCTCAAATGGTGCCGAACCAAAAGCAACCAGCGAGGGCGGCATGCCCAAAACGCGAAAGTCGGCGGCACACGGTCCGCCGGTCGTCACGCCCGTAATTTCAAGCAGGGCGCTTCCCATATTACGAAGAACAAAATGATTGGTCACCGCCCGGTTATACGGCACATTGACAAACCAGGTTCCATTCTGCACCGAGGAAGCATCATCATCCTTGACCTGAATCCCGTTGGTCGACGTGATCACGAGCGTGTTGAGTACGTTGTACCAGATTTCGTGGGGTGCATTATAATTCACAAAAAAAAGGTCCAGCGAAAGATCGCCGTTCAGATCGGCCATCAGGACCTGCTGATTGTTGTTGGTGGATAAAATCTGTCCGCTGGTTCCAAAGTCCACGCCATTCCCGCTGTTGGTCATGGCCATGGCATGGCTCCCCCAACTTGCCAGCACGACATCCAGCTTCCCGTCACTATTGATATCGCCCGTGGCCACGCCGGTGGCATCCACCGCGCCAAACTCCTGAGCCGGAATCGTGGTTCCAGAACCATCCGCCTTGTTGATATACACGCGGCAGGGTCCGGGCCAGGCGTTGGCCGCGATGAAATCAGGGTATCCATCCCCATTCAAATCGCCGCCTGCCAAATGTCTGGAGTCGTCCAAATAGGTCTCGGTGGCATAACTCGAGAACGAGGCAAAGCCATTGTTTTTTAAAAACGAATTATTCCCGTTGTTCGCCAGGAGGGCATCCCGTGCGCCATCGCCGTTCATATCCTGCAGTAAAACATCCTGCGAATGCAGTAGCGCCATACCTGTTTGTGCAATTTCCGTAAACGTGCCGGCACCATCATTCAGATAGACCCGGCTTCGTAATCCGAATTCCGGCGCCGACTTGGCCACAAACAAATCCAGATCCCCGTCCGCGTCCAGATCCGCCAATTTTACGGCCTGGCTGTAAAACAAATTGGTAAATCCCGGCTCTGACCGGCGCGTAAACAGCCCGTGACCGTTATTCATCCAAACCTCATTAACCGAGGCGTAATTGGCCACCACCAAATCGGTATATCCATCGGCATTCACATCCCCTGCGGCCACACCACGTGAATCGGCGGTTCCCCACGCCTGTTCGGTTTTCACAAAGGTTGCCGTGCCAGCATTCAGATACAGCGCATTTTCACCGGCATTGGCGATGAAGATATCGCACGCCCCATCGCCATCGAAATCCGCCAGAGCCGCATCATAGCCGGGAACATCACCGGCCAGCGTGTGACCTCGATAGAAAGTCCCCAGCCCTTCCGCAAAACCTAGGTTGCCGCACACGCAGAACGCACCCACCAGCATTCCGCTCCACCTACGCGTGTATTTACTCATCACTTCGGTTCCTTATTCAGTAGGTCTCGTTAACAGATCACATTTTGAATCATCGACACTTACAACTGCTCCAGACGAAAGAGCCGCATCGCAGGACCGAATTCCACATAGAAGTAACGATCCGCATGGACGGTTTCCGTGTAGCTCTCCATCGCCGCGCCGCCAGGCGACAAGCGAAACGATACGGGTTGCCAATCCGCCGTGCCTGCATCCAGCGAAGCGGTCGCCGTCAGGCGATAGGTGGTGCCCTTGATGGTTAAAAAACATAACGAGAGCATTCCCGTGTCCGTTTTCATGAACTCCAGCACTTCAAAAACATCTCCTTTAAAGACAGGGCTGCTCCCCGATCGAAATTCTTCGAGATTGCCTGCGCCGTCACCATCGTAATCATCCTCGGGGTTAACGTCTTCAATCGTCGTGATGGCATCATTCTGCCGGTTGTTCACAATCAGCATTTCCCAGCGGTCTGACAGCCCGTCGTTATCCTGATCCGTTCCCAACTGAATATTGATCCGTACGCAATCGCCGGCAGATCCAACCAACGGAATGGATTCCGCATGCATCACAGGAACAGCCACCGCTCCCGCGAAGGCCATCACGGATACCTGATCGCCTTCCCGTACTGCATAGGTCGCATAATTCGTTGCCCCTCCTGTCGATTCACACGGGGCCTCCAGCATGAAATTAAGTCCTGTTCCCGAGCGTTCACAGGCCTGTTCCCGATCAATCAACCGACCATCCACCCGAAGCTCAAGGGTCAGCGCATCATCACCCGTCACCGGCCAGCCGTATTCATTACGAACCTGACCGTAGTACCGAAACGACGGTTCCGGAATGCCCGCGCGACACGTCACCGCCGCCAGCATCAGATTCGCGCAGAGCACCACATATCGTTCAGCATAGTTCATTGGGCCGCACCTCAGTTTCCTGCGTTGGAGTATGTTTCAAAAAGGATTCGGACATCTTTCACCCCGTTACCATCCAGATGTACACCATTGATAAAGGCTTCCAGAGCCAGCACGCGATTGTTATTCAGGGTGCCGGCCGGAATGATCAGATACCACTGGGTGTTCCATACACTGCGCCCGACCAGCCGCGAGCTGGTGTTCATCTCGGCGGCGCCAGCGGACCCGCTATCGTGATACGCACGCAGCGAAGGATAGCGCCGAATCGCGGCGAGACTCCCGCTCAGCGAATCAAAGAGCGGAATGAAGTCGGTGTTTTCTAGGTCATCGGCATCCAACGCATAGGGCACGGGAATGGCCTGATCCAAGACACTCCAGTAGCGCACCGCGCCCGAAGAGGCGGTGGGTGAACGCTGCGCATCCAGTCCGGCAGGCACCAGATATACGCGCGGTGTTTCCGACAACCCGCTTCCGCTGGAGGACACGTTGGCGTTGTAGTTACTGAACCAGATGCCGACACTTCGTATTTTCGTGGCGAAGTGCGAGGAATCAAAGGAGTGGTCACCTCCGGCCAGCGGTTTATCAAAGAAATTGCGCCCAAAGTCAATGGTGGTGCTGAACGGAATGATCAGTCCAGGCTCTTTCGAGCGCAGCCCCGTCTGGCTGTCGAAGGGCAGACAGTAGCGCCGGAATATCTCGTTTTCAAAAAGGTCATCCACCATGCACTGCTGGAGGGCCTGCCGCCAATTTTCATCACCTTCGGCGCCTGGCAGAATACGGAACAGTTCCGTACGCAGTGACATGGCGCTGGTTTCGCATTCCGGATTGTTGAAGCCCAGTCGCCCATCCAGCACCTGCCAGTTGGCCTTCATGCGGGCCAGAATATCGGCCAGGCCGGGATCCCCGTTGTTCCCCCCCACCAGCGGTACGCCGTCGGCGCTGATCTGTCCGAGGGTACGCGCCTTGACCACGGAGGCCAGGAACTCGCTACCCGGATCATTCACCGCTTCGGTGGAGAGCATCGCCGTCTCATAATCATAGGCCTTGGCGGCCAGATAGGTATACATGGCGGCCAATTCAAACGAGGAGGCGTATTTCTGCAGCAGATCGCTACGCCAGATGCGGAAGGCCATATCGTAATATCGCGCCAGCGCAACGCCCTGTGAGCCCGCCCCGCGGTTGTATTCGCGCTCCTGAAGCAGGCGCTGCCCCTCGGCCAGGATGGTCTGGTAGTTATAGAACGCAGCGTTGACCCCTTCGAAAGCCGACTTCAAATCATAGAGCGCTTCATTGACCGCGCGCGTCTTCTCTTCGAGTTCGAGTTTCTGTTCGTGGTTTTCGTTGTTGAATTCCCAGTCCGCCTTATCTATGGCAATGCCCAGCTCCATCATCTCGCCCACGTATTTGACGCCTTCTTTCCATTGCTTTTTGAAGAGCGTTGCCCAGGCATTCGCCGTCTTGGCGGCTGTTTTCTCGACCTCCAGCGCGGCACGCACAGCAGAAAAGACATCGCCGCCTGCGGCCAGACCGGCAATGGTGGATGTCGGGAGTGCTGCGACCGCATCGTTCACCGCCTCCTCCGTGACTTCCGCTAAGATATGAGCAACGCCTTCCGCGAATTCAGCGGTAAGGAAGAGCGTGTTCATGGTCATCTTATAGGCCGCCAGGGCTTCTTCTTCGCCCTTGATCGTGTTTTTGTTGCCGTACCACGTCTCGGTGTAATAATCCACGGCATTCTTCACGATGGTACATTTGTTCTCATAGACTTCCAGCGCCTTTTGATAGGTCAGAAATGCTTTCAGATAATCCGACCACGCGGTTTGCAGCTTGCCCTGCGCGCGCCGCTGCCCCGTCCAATCCGACGGAATGACCGGCAATCCGTTTTCCGCCCAGGTGAAGGACAACACATTCGTCAGCCCCGTTTCTTCTTCGCCCGGCGGCGCATTGGTGGCGAACCCCAGGGTCAACAGTTCGGAGTTCTTGTTGTTCCACTCGAACTCCAGCGAATAGACCGTCACCGGCTCAACTTCCGTGCCGCTCCATCCCAGCGCCTCCATGTCCACATACATGTAGTGATAGAGGTCTGGTCCGTCATAATCCTGGGGATACGTGCATCCCGCGCCGATATCATCGGAATAGGGATAGCCATAAATTTCAATCAACTGCTGCTTATAGGAGCGTTCCTGGGCGATATCCGCCATTTCGAAATTGTACGAGGACTCATCCTGCTGACGCAGCATTTTGCCAGCCTCGGCGGCGGCATCAAACATGGCTCTCGCATTGAGCAACGCCCGTTCGGCACGACCCTCAATCTGTTCAAAATGCGAGTCGCCGGAATCCAGCGCCGCCGGGCTGATATCAAATGGCACGGCATTCCGCGAAAGGCCCAGAGGGTTCAGGCCCTGATCCACATTATCCAGTTCGCGTTGGATAGTGCGGGCGGTTGCTGCGATTTCGTTGAGTGCGGGAACCGTGGAACGATCAATTTTTGTGATCCCCTCCTCGTCGTAATCACTCGTGGCATTGGTGGTCCACTGCGTCGGAATCGGCAGGAGCGAATTGGCGGCCACCCAATTATAGAACGACCCCATGCCAGCGCGGCAGGCCCATTCGCCCGCCCCCCAGGCGCGGTCGGGCTTGCTATCGAAATAGCCCGGGAAGAGTTTGCCTTCCGGTTGTTCGACGTAGGCTTTGCGATAGGTCCGGTTGACCACATCCTTGCCGGTGCGGGCCATCGAAGCGGCCGCCTGAGCAAACTTGGCCTCGTCGTAATAGTCGGCGTCAATGGTCAAATCATTCATCAGCATCGGGGTGATGGAGGGCACTCCCCAACTGAAATTCGTATACTGCATCAGACGGTAATAGCCCCAGAGCGCATCCAGATAATACCCCCACGCATCGCCATGCCCCTGCGGATACATGGCTTTGGCCGTGGTGGCATCAATGATGGCGTTGCTGATCCCGACGATGTTGTAATTCACCGCGTAGGCCACCTCGCCCGCCGTAATCCCTTTCGTGAAATTCCACCACAGGCGATTGTACACCGGGGAAACACCGACACCCGGCGACAGGTTGGTGCTGCCCGTCCCGCGCAACAGGCAGAGTTCCTCTTCAAGCAGGGTCGCGAGTTGATTATCAAAACAGAAGAGCGAGGAGGACAGGCGTCCGTAGTCCAGACTGCCACCGGTGGCGGGGGTCTGGGTGGAACCAAAGCCGATGGTGGGGTCCTGCGCATCACCGTAGGCTTCATTCCCGAGCATCATATACAGATCATTGAGGCGTGTGGCCGCGAGCATGAGCTGCTGATTGGCGTCAATGCTGTCGATTCCCTGATCCAGACTAAGCGCAATCGCGCGGTTGAGCACCGTCTGATAAAGTTGAATCAAGCCGACATTCTCCACGTTATCCATGGTCAACGCGACATCCCCTTCATAGGGCGGGCCAGCCTGCACGATCATCGACTGATCGCGCTCGACTTCGTTGTTGCTGAGATCACGCATCCGCTGCTCGAACGGCGTCAGCGCATTCAGCACGCGCTGCACCCAACCCTCCGAAAGCGCAAAGGCGGTGAACGGACTCCAGTTGGTTCCGCAGATTTGTTGTGAGACCTCAGTTACCGCGCGATAACGAACCGCGAAGAACCGATTCACCATATCATCCAGCGTCGCCGAATCGCCCCCGATCACCACGGCGTTGGCACCGGTCGCCTGAAGGTATGCCAGACTGGCGGACGGATCCGTGGGCGTAGTGCCGTCTGCATTCGGACTCTGCCAGCGCCAATCGTACTCAAAATGCTGCTCCGTTCCCGCAAAGTCTAGGGAATGCAGCATGGTCATCTGATCGGACAGGGTGTTGTATTGATCTTCAAGCGGAATGACCACCCCGACTTCCATATTGGTGCCCACGCGCAACACGGTCATGGTAATCGGATCAGATGGTGACACGCCGGTAGCGGGGTCCGTTGCGTTATTCATCACAAGCGTCACATACCCGGTGCCCTGCCCCAGCGCCGTCAGCGCCATATTTTCATACGGGGTGTTGGTCTGAACATAGACGAGGCTCAGCGCCAGTTGGTCCGAAAGGTTGATCCAATCCTTCTGGGCATCGGTCAGTTCGGCCTCTCTGTCCGGCACCACAATACCGCACATCGCATCGCGCTGACGACTGTTCATCGCGTTGATGAGGAGATAGGTTGATGTCAGGCCTTCGACCAATTCCCCTTCAAAACGGATGTTGTTTTCTGTTAGCGCCGGATCAATGTAGAGCCGATCACTCATATCGGGCGGCAGGCCGTTGAAATAATACCGCCCATTGCGGTTATAAACCTTGGCATCCTTTCCGCCCGGCTCCAGACCATATTCCTCCAGCGAATAACCGAGGGTCATGGCCTGTGCCTGCACCGGATCGTACAGCGCGACACTGGCATATCCCGAGCGGTGCTTGGACTGATCATAGAGTACGTCCACACTGTTCTGATTCCATATTTCCGGCAGGCCGTCCGTGGCATCGGTCAGCGTCTGTCCGATATTCATCTCCGGCGCATTCGTGAGCCAATCCACCGTCCAGTACACCGGGATCGGCTTAAACTTGGTGGGGTAATCCGTGACTTTCCAGAAATTGGTCTGCGTGTCATACAGCCAGGGGATGGAGGTCTGCACGGCGGGCTGTGCATTGGAGCCCAGCTTCGGGAACCAGAACGAGGACTGCATGGGATAATAATTGCGCATGACCATGTATCCCGGAATCTGATTGGTCAGGTACGTCCAGTCGTTCGTACTCGTGGCAGAGACAGCCCACCAGGCCAGCTTGCGGTCCTGCCAGCCGGGTCCCTGATCACAGATGGTTTCCGCATTCCAGTGATTGGGCAGAAGCGTCAATGGAACAGGACCTGGCTGAACGGTTCCCGCCGTCATGGACAGCTTGAATTCGGTAAACACCTCGTTGGTGCGCACCACCTTGAAGACATCCATCCCCCAGTATCCCGTCAACGGGTCCTGCACATTCACCAGCACATACGGGGGAGAAACTCCGGCACGATTCAGATCATCGCGCAGTGCAAACACCGTTTGGCCGCCGGCATACTGCGAAACGAAGGCGTGTTCCTCGTTGGGATTGAAGCCGTATGCCGTCGAATCATTGCGGTAATAAATGCTCGGATTCTCTGCCGATGCATAAACCAGACGTTCCACTTTGGGGGCGCCCGGAGTAGTCCATACCGCACGCCGGAACCAGGCATATTTACCACTCACCACATCGCGCGTTAAGGCTCCACGGCCTTCATCAAAGGGCAGATCAAGAACCAGACCGCTGCTGGCTGCCAGCTCATAGTTCTCATACATATTGTTTATAATATCATCCTGACTCAGCGCATAATCCCAGATGTGTATTTCATCGAGACTTCCATTCATCGGCGGATGGGTGGCATCCTCCCGAAGGCTGTGGCCGATGAAGTTCACATAACGGGTCACATCCGCCGCCGCGAGCATGTTCATCTGCGAGCCTGCGCTGCTGCTGTTGATATAGAGGGTGGCTTCGCCGGCGCTGTACGTTGCAGCCACATGCACCCACTGCCCGGTCGGGATGGCCTGCGTGCCATAGGCTGTCGTGACGTGCCCTTCCGCATCGCTTATTTCCAGGTAGGGCTTGCAGTCGGAACCCTGCGAAAGACCAAGGGTGACGCTGTTAGTTCGGTATCCATTCCCAAATTCAAGCATGGGCGCATAGGCCGTGAATTCGCGCACAAAGACCCATCCCTCAACCGTGAAATCGCCCGAAAAATAGACCCCGGGCTGAAGCTCAACATAGTTGCCGCGATCCCCGTCAATGGAGATGGCACAACCCGTTTCATCCACATTACCCGCGCTGCTGCCCGCAAACGAGGCCAGCACCAGTTCCGGCGGCGATTCCGGCCAGGTATTCTTATAGCGCTGCACCTGCGCCGGGATGTGAAGCGGGTCCGGCATATCCTCCTGCTGCACTTCCTGTCCCCACCACACTTCTAGTGGGCTGTTCGTCTGCACTCCAAAAATATAGGTGTTGTTATTCGGGGCAGACGAGGACGCCTCAACATACAAATCCGCATTATAATCCGTACCGAAGGGCCGATAGATATAGCCGTGCAGTTTGGAATATCCGTCCAGCACCTGGAGTCCCACAGCGCCGCCGGGCAGCATGACCGCATTCGAGCAGGCGGTGGCGATCACGCCGTTGACCCAGTCGGCCATCTGAAATTCCGCACCCGCTTGCGGGATCACATCTTCCGGGCGAATCGGCCAATACGCCTGAAGCCCAGCGCTCTTCAGATCATCCACGTTTCGGTCCTTGAGTTCTCCGTTGTAGATCGCCGATACCTCCGTATCCCCCAGCGCCACGTCCCAGATACGCAACTCATCCACCGCGATATTCTTTATTGCATTGGTCGCGGTGGTCGCATTGCTTTGTTTGCCGACATACAGCGGCTTACTGGCGGACAATCTGATTTTCGTGACATATTCCGTATCGCGCAGACTGCCGTTAACATATAGACGCGCCTCCTTCTCGGAATCGTCATAGCAGAAGGCATAATGATACCAGGTGAAGGAGGCCAACGGTTCCGAAAACGTATCGGCCACCACGTAGGACGTTGATTCCCCATTGCACATATACCCATTCAGAGATGACGGGCTGTCCGCATCGCCGGTCGAGGTAATTTGCAAACGGAAAATCGTGTTGTACTCATGGAAGGCACCGCTCTGGTCCATATTCTGATCATAAACAATCAGTTCACCAGTCGTCATCACCGCCAGATTCGGCGTGAAGAACCAGCCATCCACCGAAAAGCTGTCACCTAACTTAATAGACTCCGTTTTCAGACAGGACTGCGCATAGGGAAAGCCGAGACTCCACGCCGATTCATACGGACTGATCTCACTGCCAATCGTCCAATCCCTGAGATTGAGATTAAATCGGCTGTAGGTACGCGCCACGGAACGCACCGGCACAAACCATATATCGTCCGACGTACTGAGTTGCAACAGACACTGTCCATTATTGGTCGTCGTCATAAAAATGCTGTTCGAGACAATCACCCCATGCCCCGGCGGTTCCTGGTAGGACATCACGGTGGCCACCATACTCGAGGGCACATACACATTGGCCCCGTAGTCGCCGCCCGAACCTTCCCCGCGCACATAACGCTGCGGCTCGTCCGGCCAGTCCGCCGAATACCAGTCCACCTCAAAGGGCCAATAAGTGCCCATCAAGTCCGGCGATTCCCAGTAAATCTCGATATTCCACGGCTGCGCCACGCTCGACGCCACGGGAAACACCCATCCATCTTTCGGCCCGCCCGACTGCTGATAGACATAGGTCGTATTCCCCCCATCACTGCTCTTGGTGATTTTCGGCTGCAACCCCGCCGTATCGTATCCCGCACTCATCGGCCAGATCGGACTGCCAATATCCGCATCCACCGTGGCGACATCCGGCTCCAGCACTTCCACCACAATTACGCCGATTTGATCCTTGTAAGCCCCGGTTTTGAAATACTGAAGCAGGAACATACCTTCCACGCGATGGTCATCCGTAACCGCCACGCGCAGGTTATCCGAGTCATCCACATAAATCCCGTACAGCACATTGCTGAGCACCGCGCCACTCGCATTCGTGGTTACCTGATAGACCGCCGCCGGGCAATCCACCGTATAGTGAATCTTAAAAAACTTTCCCTGCAGACTGACCGGCGGCGCATTGTAGGGATCATCCGTCCAATAGATGCGATAGGGCCTGCCCGTGGACGTGTTGGCCACCACATACGTCACCTGGCTGGTCGTTGCCACATTGTTCGTATCCACAATACGCCAGTTCAGATACAACACTCCGCCCGCCGCCGCGTACACCGCCGGCACCGAAGCCACATAATAGGCCAGATTCGTATCCGGAATCCCGTTGGACGCCATGAACGTCCAATCAATCACACTGCCCGACGAAACGGAAGGCGACTTCAGCGGATCGCCCAGATAGCTGTCCGGCTTGTCATGCTCAATATTCTGACCGAAGTCTGATGACGCGAGCGCATACAGGATATTCTGCCCGCTCACATTGGTAGCCACAGGATACTGCAGCGTCCCGTTCTTGGAATTCAGCGCTGCACTGCCCCCGCCCTGCTGATAGGCGGTTAAATTATTCGAAGAAAACGCCGGGTCCGCCCCGCCGACAAGCAGCGGCATTTCCGATGGAAAGGTAATGGAAATCACGTTCGTTCCATCCGCCCAGCCCATCGTTGCGCCAACCACGGCCAAAAACAGAGCAAGCCCCCATCGGAAGAAACGCCCTGCCCCGCCGAACTGCATAAGACGATCAAAAACTTTCATAAGACCTTCCCGCTTCTTTTCCACACACCCATTGATCAGCCTGCTATTTGCCCAAAGGAATAAATTCCGCCGAAATCGTGGATTTTCCATCCAGATCACCGTCAATAGAAACCATGTAGCTTTCCCCCATTGCCACCGGAACCGTAGCCACATCATAATAATCCATATCGCCGTTACCGGTGTAATGCTCGTAATGACGCATCTGCAACACGGACGCATCCACCTGCACATTCACAATGCCCGTCGCATCGTTACTTTTGTCGGTCGTTTTGAACTCTATGATCAGAAAACCGTCGGTCGCCGCTGTGTAGGTGGTGCCGACCTTGACCGATTGATTAGTCGCACCTACCGCATCCAGACTCGCAAAGGTGACGCCCTGATAAAAACTAACCGATGAGCTGCACGTCATGCTGCCATTGATGGCCGCCGTCTGCGCAAAATCCGCCGTACCACTGAGCAGCGCCGGACCGTTAAAGTTCGCACCCTCGGTTATCGTCAGATGACCCGAAAACGTCACATCGCCACTCATCACCGCATATTCCGCAATGTCCAAGTCGCTCTGGGCGGTGAGCGTCGCGGTACCCAGCGAAGAAGACGACACCGTCAGTTGGCCATCCACATAGAAATCGCTGGCTACTTCCGCCGCATCACCCGCCAGGAATGCGTATGGCACCGGCAGGAACCGCTGACGAGGCGCATTGGGCGATGCCTCGCCATCCAGTTGAAACTCAATATACCGCGCATCCTGTCCACCGCCGATGGCAAACACCTCGCGCAGGGTCGTATACGCTGCGCCGCTCAGCGGCGTACCGTTGCCCAGCACCAGCGAGAACAGCCCCGGCTGCGGGTCCGTCGTTTTCGGAATAATGTGCGCCGTCTCGCCCCAGAGCAGTTTGCCGCCCTGCGCCTGATCATAGATGCGTATCGTTACATCCTGCTCATTCGTCACCACTTCGCCCGTCATCGTTCGCGTCAACACGCCCTGATAATTCATGGTATCGGCAATGTCCGACGATGCCTGCGCGGATACCGCCATCCCGATGCAAAGCAGACCGACTCCTAAAATCCGCATTCCGTTTTTATTCATCCCTATGCCCTGTTTTTTTTTCATCATTTCACATCCCCGACTGATTAGAACATGTCGCACCAGTAAAAGGTCGGCGACACATCATCGTCCGCCGTGGACGACCACGAACCGCTGGCCCGCACAAAAAACGTGTACGACACCGACTGATATCCATCATCCGATGCGCTCGTCGCCTCCTGGCTGTTGCGCAGGGAGTACGTCTTCGAATCAATCGTCACCGTCATGCCGCTCGTACTCTTCGAGGTCACACTCATATAGATCAGCAGAAAGCCCGACCGACCGTTCGGAGGGCTTCCGCTGCTCGACGCATTCTGTATGTTTCCAAATCCCGGAGAACAACCCTTCACAGACGCGCCGTTGCTGCACATCATATCCCCTCCCACCGTGACGTTTCCGTGAAAGGTGGAAGTAAACCCCGCGGTCACATCCGCATTGAACCCCGCGCTGCTCTCAAACCTCGCGGATTTCCCAACCTCCAACGCGTTGTTCGCAGCCGAATTCGTCTGTATCCACAGCGGCTCCGGCGTGTTGTTCATGCCCCGCACGATCAGATTGCCCGACACCGTCGAATCCCCACTCACCGACAACGCCCGCACCGACGCCGTACTCTTGACCGTCAAACCTCCACCCACGGCAAAATTGCCCGAGGCCCCCTCCAATTCATCCGCCATATACGCGTAAGGTGCCGTAACCAGCCGCAAGGCCTCGCCCGCGATATAACCGCCGGATGTATTCTGAAAATCCAGCCGGACATACCGCTCGTCCGACCCGCTCCCGGTCAGCACGTTTTTCAAGGAGCTGTTGTTGATTTCGATATTGCACACCCCGTTGGTGTCCATATAGGTCGTCACGAATCCCGAAAGCAGCACCGTCGTTTTGTCCGCATCCAAAATGGAATATTTCACATTGTTTCCCGGCTTCTGGACGAGCGAAAGGTTTACCGCCTGCACCTGATATTGAAAGTTAATCGCGGACGGCACCGTGTCATCGGACGCCCCGACCGGCACGGCTCCCGCCAACCAGCAGAGAAGGCAAAGCCCCGCTCCGATACCTTTTCGCATAAACCCGCACTTCGAATGTTTCATCATAAAAACCCCGCTCATGGTTCGATCCTTCACCTGTACATAGGCCGCCAATACAGACTCAGCGTGTGCTTGCTGTTGATGCTGAAATCCACCTGTTGCCCGGCTCTGGCTGGCAACATGAAAATCTGGTAATACCTTAGCTTCGGATTGGCCAGCACCACCTTGAAACACGTCTTGAAATGAAACACCTTCCCCTGCGTGGTGATGGTGGAATCGTGCTTGTCCATGTCGTTATCGGTCTGATCCAAAAAGAAATTGGCCACATAAAACCCATCGTTGGTCGGCGTCACGGAATAGACTCCATTCCATTTCGACTTTAGGCTAACCATGCTCCCGAACCAGGCCAGCGGACTCATCACCGTCAGCTTTCCGCCCACGGCGACCGGCTTGGCAAAGGTGGCTGCCCCCTCCTGTTGCAGGTTATGCCCCATGGTCACCGCCTGATTGAAATCGGTTTCGCCCTGAAAATCCGTGGGCACATCCACCAGCAACGCATTGGAAACAATCGTGTCGCCGCTCACCTGCACCGCCCCGTCAAACACAGCATACTGATCCACCGTCATCACCCCCGCCACCGAGGTGTTGCTCGAAACCGTCATTGTTTCGCCCACCGCAAAATCACCGGCTGATCCCGCCGCATTGGCCGCCACAAAGGCCTGCGGTATAGACAGCAGCCGCTGACGCGCCGAAAACGGCTTGGCACCCGCCACCTGAATTTCCAAATGTCGGACGCCCGCGGTATCCCCCGTAAACACATCCGCCAGATTGGATGCCTGAGGCTTTTCGGAGGACAACTCATTGCCGCCCTCGCCGATCAGCGCATTGAAATAGCCCTCGGGATCCGCCTGGACCACCTGCGACCGCCCCCAGATCAGATGCCCACCCGCCGACGCATCATAAATCCGAAACGTCACCGTGTAGATTCCGGCGTCCACCGGCTCTCCGGTCGCCGTGCGCAGTTGGCCCTGATAATTAAACATCAACGGCACGGTGGCCGCCCGGCACCACCCGCACAACACGATCAGTAACGCAATACCCCACCCCGCAAGTCTTCGTCTCCTCTTCATATCAGCGTCCTGTTTTTAAGGGTTTTCTGAATCCTCGTCCTCATCTCACAAAGCCGACTTTGCCGACCCGCCGAATTTCATACGAGCCGGAAATGGTGACCGACTGCTTGCGCAGACCCCCAATCACCTGGGTAAAGGCTCCCTCCATAGACTCCTCCGGCTTCCAAAGCGCCGCGCTGTTCATGTTTTGCTCCGGCGCGTCCGGCGTCAACGTGATCGTGTTTTCAATGCTCAGGGCATCATCCACTGTATTATGATTCGGACTGAACACATGCCGCCACGGATTGCACGGATCATCCGCCGCCAGCGTGAACGATCCGCTGCACGACGAAAGCAAGCTCCCGCTCATCACCACATTCAACCGAGGCGGAAAGACCGCCGAACTCACGCGCGATGCCTCTTCCACCGTCGTCGGAACCGCATTCGAAACCCACAGATCATACCGCTCATTCACCGAATCCCACGCCATCACCACCTGCTGAAGCAACCGCAGCACGCCATCGCTCCCCTGATGCATGATCAAGCGAAAGGTGAACGGCGACGATACCGGCTGAGGCGCCGTCACCCCATCCACCGCCACATACGAAACGCCCGTCACCGTCACCAACCCCACCCAAAGACCCTCAGGCCACAGCGCATTGTACGGATTGTCCTCCGACCACACCGCCGAAACAGGCAACCGAACCAGCGTGCCCGCATCGTCCGTCACTTCCAGAATACTCTGCCACATTTCGTTCGTCCCATGATCCGACATCCCGGACCGATCCGCCGCAAACGTGAAAACCTCCTCATCGTTCGTCGTCAACGTGGCCGTCAGCACGCTATCGCGATTAAACGAGACCCAGCCATACGTTCCATCGTCCGCCTGATTGAAATGCAGCAGCGGGACATCCCCGATTCTGGAGGGCATACCGGAGGGCGGAGGCGCCGACGCCTTGAGCCGAATGGATACCACCCGATTCGTCCCCGAATCATTACGCACCGAAAACGAAAGTAGCGGACGGTCCCCGTTAAAATGCAAACCCGAAAGCGGCATATGCACCTTGATCGGCCCCGTGTAATCACTGATCCCGTCCGCCCAAATCCAGTACGCCGTGCCCGCCTGGATTTTGTAGGTCGCCGTCTGCGACGAAATATCCAACTGTTCCCCATCCGCCAGCACCTCAAAAACCTTCCCCCCATTCGGATCTGGAGTAAGATCAATCCCCGATGCCCCGCGGAAGAACGATGAAAAGGCCGGCAGATTCGTAGCATTCACCGGCATGCCCACAAAATTCAACGCCTCCGGAACCCAAGTGTATTGCGGGGCCACCGGATAACCCGTCACCGTCCACACCGCCTGATTTGCATAACACTCGATCAGATACGCCGTGCCGCCCAGAAAAGCCGACAGCGTGTTCACCACATGATGCGGAGAATCCGGCGGATACCACACCAGCCATTCCGCCGCACGATCCAACGGAGAATCCGACGACGAGGAAAACTGCTCCACCGAAAAAACCCGCGCACAACGATGCACCGCACGAATCGGCAAACCGGCCATTTGAGAGTCCACATCCTGCGGATACGGTGCCACCGTCAGATAGACCGCATTCCAGCCGTTGGTTAGCGTGACCGTCTGCTGTACCCACTGGGCCTGTACCGTTGTAAGAAGAAAGGAAAGAAAAACGACCGACAGAATCTGCTTCCGATTCATTTCATACCCCTCACATTGGAATCACGGGACATTGCATCTCCACTCTACAAAAGGAAAATGTCCCACACGCAGGAACCCCCGTAAAAACCTTTTTGCATTAAAGCAGATGTTTTCCCATTTGCAAATGAAACTTGCCTTGTTATCGTGCCTTATGCATTTCAAACCCATGCCACCTCATCCGAACCGAACAAAGCTGCCTGCGACAATCCTGTTTTGTGCCATGTGCTACACGTTCCACGCAGCGGCTGGTGAGCAGGATGCCTGGACCAACCGCGCCGGACACCTCCTCCGCGCAACGCCCATCGCACTGCACGAAGAACGCATCGAATTCCAACTCCCGGAAAATTCCCGGACGGTAGAATATCCCTTGTCCGTCTTCCTGCCTTCAGAACAAATCCGCCTGAAACAGGGGCTCGGCATCACCTGCATGCCCGATGAAATCAAATCCACCTACGAGTTTTCCCTTCGAAGCATGGAACGGCTGAACATCCTCCACCGCAAAAGAAAAATAGATGACGCCGACTACCAAGCGAAACGAAGCAGTATCCTGCAACAGTTCCGCGATCAGGCCGCATCGCTGATCGAACAGCACCAACTCACCGCCAAACAAC
>Ga0075120_10000775_pt1 | contig 26260 bp, 20 predicted proteins | sample AntAceMetag02UKL_FD_69792 | JGI IMG/M metagenome (GOLD analysis project Ga0075120, IMG submission 69792) | Saline lake microbial communities from Ace Lake, Antarctica - Antarctic Ace Lake Metagenome 02UKL | ecosystem: Environmental > Aquatic > Non-marine Saline and Alkaline > Saline | place...
TTAGAAAATAGGTTCCTGATCTCTATTGATGTCCCAGGATTTGCAGATACTTTGCTCATATTAGTAAGTCTACCACCCTTAAAATCCACCTGAGTTGCTACTTCACTATCCCTTTCCCGAGTAACCAGGGTCATCTGGCTGACTGAGGCAATACTTGGCAATGCTTCTCCCCTAAACCCTAGTGTAGAAATGCTGAATATATCACTTACAGTTCTTATCTTACTAGTGGCATGTCTTTCAAAAGCGGTGAGAGCATCATCTTCACTCATACCAATCCCATTATCAATCACCTTGATAAGCTTCTTTCCACCATTTTCAATGATTACCGTGATCTCATCAGCACCGGCATCCAATGAATTCTCCACCAGTTCCTTGACCACTGATGCGGGGCGTTCTATTACTTCCCCTGCTGCTATTCTATTACTCACTTCTTCAGATAATATCTTTACTCGTGACATTATTATCTATTCCTTTATCCCTTTTAAATCAAATTCCCAGCTCTTATCTGCTCCTGCTATGGTCAATCTGTAATTATAGATCACTCCATTCTCCAGAACTTCTAAATTTACATCCTCTACTTCCACCCAATACCAGCCCTCTGGAGGGCAAACAGGATATCCATCAATTGCCAGATGTTCACCACATAACGCCTTTGTATATTGCCCTTCAATCAATTCCACGGTGGATAAAAAATTATCAATTTCAATTTGACTATCAAATTTTCTATTTAATAATCTGAAATCCAGGGGTTTCATACCCAGCCATACCCCACTGATCTTATCCTGATCATCTGTTTTAAGTACCAGATTCGTCATAGACTTCAAGCCACTGACAAATTGTATCTGAACATCAAAGCCACGCCACAAACTGCCATCACTCAATTCATACTTTTTTATTCCGGGTTCCACTATCATATTACCCAGTTTCAGTTTTTGCTGAAGACAGATGAATTGCTGGAGCACCTCATCTGATGCAAATATATCACTGTCAGATATGCTGCCTGTTTCTATACTTGCCAAAATGATCCTGATCCTGTTTTCCAATTGAGTTTCATCTTCTTCTACAGGTAATCTTACATCTTCCCAACTAGATTCTTCATATTCCAGTTTCCGCAAGGGAATTGTCCTATATGCCTCATAGCCATCCATACCTGTTATATTACTTAACTCGCTGATTATTTTACCCAAGGCATGAGTTGCACTATCCTGAATATCGATCCTGAAACTGATATTTTCTGTTTCTGCATATTGATAACCAAATAGATCTACCTGTAGATATCGATCAGATAGTGAATAATATTCATAATCATCACCAGTAAGAATTCCCAGTCGGATATCGTTCACAGGGCGCCTTTCATACAGCACTTGCAGGATAAGTCTTCTATTACCAGCTTCATAATTATTACTAACTAATTTTATCGCCAGATTCTCAACTACTTTAGTGATCTCAGTGATCATTGCATCAGTATCCCATACCTGTCCATCTATTATAACTTCTTTCCCAGCCAGTAGATCAATCTCCACGATTGCAACGTAGAAACAGCGAAAAAAAATCCCCAGTTTATTGAGTTCCAATGCCTGCCTGCCTCGATTTATATTGAGCTTGATTTCTTCCATCTTTTGGTCATAATTCTCTTTTACAATTTCCCGGCTGATTGTCCATATCTCATGATGCTCTTTATCGATACTCCGCTCTATTTTTATGTCTGTCATCATACTGCTCAGCCAGACATTCACCATTCTCTCATATTTATCTCGATTACCATAACTTATCCGCTTTTCCAGACCTATTTCTGTTAAATACCAGCTACTGATGGATTTTGCCAGTTCATTGCGGCAAATCTCACCTGCCACTATCTCGCTTTCTGCTTCCCCAATTCCCCAAAACAGATCTTTGCGATTCTGGATAGAATTACAGTATTTTTCAAAGCTGCTCGCTGAGTATAATAGACCTGCCAAAGCGATCAGTATCAATATCAATAATACTCTTCTCATTATTCTTCCTTCATTTAGATACTGATTGCACTCTCCCAATACTCAATTCCTCTGGCAAGTAAAAAAAAGTAATTTACTCCAATAGTATCTATCCTTTTCCCTTTGAACACTATCTCTAATCTGAAAAGTTACTCATATATTCATCATGTAATATTATTCTCATTTCAGAACATCACTAAAATTCCTTGACAGTCACAATTCTTCAGAGATTGTGCAATTGTTCTGTAATTAGGAGGTGATAAATGGAGCACGTGATTTCAATTCTTCTTCTATTGGTCTTTTGTTTGGTTCTACCTCTGGATTGCCGTACGCGAAAACCAGCAGTCAGTGGCAGATGGTATCCTAGTGATCCTGTTCAGCTAAAGCAGGACATCCGTGGTTATCTGGCACAAGTGGAACTGACTCCTGCTCAACAGAAGATCATTCCTATAGGAATGATGGTTCCACATGCAGGTTATATGTTCAGTGCCCCAGTGGCAGCCTGGAGCTATAAACTCCTCGAGGGCAAAGAATATGACACTGTTATCCTACTTGGATCCAGTCATCATTATGCTTCAGGAATTGTAAGTGTATATGATGGCGAAGATATGGAAACTCCCCTGGGCAATATTCCTGTTGATACGGAATTAGCAAAGCAGATCATATCTTCTCATAATAACATTAAATGTGATGAAAAAGTACATTTCAGTGAACACAGCAATGAGGCTCAATTACCATTCTTGCAGTATCTGCTGCAGGATTTTAATATCGTGAGTATATTAACCTCTACAAATGATAAAATACTATTAGCAGAAACTGCAGATATCATCTACCAAAAGGTAAAAGAAAGCGGGAAAAAGGTGCTTTTTATTAATAGTACTGATATGTCTCATTTTCACCCATATGAAGAGGCAAACAGGATTGATAGTAAGACCACTGACCTGATCCTGGCAGAAAATTGGACTGAGCTTGAACGTAATATCACCTGTCGGGAATGTGAATTATGTGGTTATCATGCCTTCACCATTTTTCAACAGATCATGCAGAAACTTGAAAGCGGTAAACCTCAATTATTGCATTATGCCAATTCAGGAGATACCCATCCAGAATATGGTACAGAGGAAGTTGTAGGCTATAGTGCCCTGGTTTTTCCCAAAGCGCAGACTGATTCAATAGTAAATACGCCTGAATCTCTGTCAGCAGCTGATAAGACATGGCTTTTACAGCTTGCCAGAAATTCTATTATTGATAGTCTTGAAAATAGTGATTCTGCTATCCCCATTCCCAAGAACCCGAAATTAACTGAAGATCGAGCAGTATTTGTAACTTTACACAAACACGGTGATCTCCGGGGCTGCATAGGACACATGATCGCCCGTGATGAGCTTTATAAAGCTATATGGGAAATGGCAAAATCAGCAGCATTTGCTGATCCACGATTTGCTCCAGTATCTCGAAGAGAACTCGAAAATATTATAATTGAGATCTCAATTCTCACCCCCATGAAAAAAATAGAATCTCTGGATGATATCGTCATGGGTAGAGATGGAGTAATGGTACAGCAAGGATATCACAGCGGAGTATTTTTACCTCAAGTTGCCAGAGAAACAGGTTGGGATAAAGTAACATTCCTGCAACACCTTTGCCATTCTAAAGCCATGCTCCCACCCGATGCTTTTCTTGATCCCTTAACTGATATATTTATTTTTCAAGTAGAAGAATTTAGCGAATAGGAAGTAATATGAATGAAGATTACGTTACTGTATTGAAAACTTATAACCTGGGAACTATTGCCATAGCCAAATCATTATTGAGCGATGCTGAGATTGATTTTACGGTTAAGAATGAAAATTTTGGTTCTATATATAATGGATTCTATTCTGTTTCCGGATTTATAGAAATTCAGGTGAGACAGCCTGATGCTGAAACTGCCCTGGAAATGCTGGAAGAATTACAGCAGGATTCTGATGAGCCTGATGATGATCAGGAAGAAGAGGATATCTCGCAGGAAGTAAATGATCAATGAAAATCTCCGCTTTCTAAGGAAGGCAATCACTCTTCCCCGTACCTGGAATGTAATAAAGGTCTATGCCGGATATTTTTTATCTCTACTCACCAGAAAACCTTATATCTGGGGTTACCCTCCGGTAATTATGATCGAGCCTACCAATATCTGCAATCTGCAATGCCCTCTTTGCCCCTCAGGTAATGGGACTCTTAAACGGGCGAAAGGTTATATGAACCTGGCAACTTTTCAGAATATCGTTGATCAGGTTCATGAAAAAAGCTTTATGATCGTGCTTTGGAATCAGGGAGAACCACTTCTTAATAAAGAAATTCTCCAGATGATCAGATATGCTTCTGATAAAAAGATGTTCACATTGCTTTCTACTAATGGAAACATCAAACCTGATACCAACTCACTTGTAGAAAGCGGACTGGACTCCCTGATCATTTCTCTGGATGGAGCAACTCAGGAGACCTACAATAAATACCGGATAAATGGAACACTTTCTAACGTGTTGGATTTTGCCCGATCTATCGTGAAATCACGCCAGATACTCAAAAAGAAGAATCCTCTGCTGCGCTGGCAATTTCTGGTAATGAAGCACAATGAACATGAAATTGAAATGATCAGGAAAATGGCAGAAAAGATTCAGGTAGATAATCTGGAATTAAAAACCGTCCAGATATATTCTAAGGAAGATATTGATAAATTCCTCCCTCAAAATCCTCGCTATAGACGCTATAAAATTCAGGGTGACAATTTTGAGCTTAAGGCTGGAATACCAAATCGTTGCCGTCGCATCTGGGTAAATGCCGTTATCAACTGGAATGGTGAAATGTCAGTCTGCTGTTTTGATAAAGATATTGATTATGCTCTGGGAAACATCAATGATATATCTCTAATCACTCTCTGGAAGGGAAATGCGTTTCAAAAGTTCAGGACACAAATACTCCTTAACCGTAAAATCTATCCCATGTGTATTAATTGCGGTGAAAGCGTTAAAATGAGAGTAAAACAAACCAGAGTGAATTAAGCTCCCTATCTATCCTTTTTCAAGCCATATCTTAAGATATCAATGATTTTACCTTTGATATCTTCCAACGAAAAGGGCTTTTCCTGGACTACCCACTCCGTTATTACAAAATTTACTGTACCAAAGATAATATAACTCAAGGTTACTGGATCAATATCCCTGATTGAACCTTCTTCAATGGCTTCAGTACAGATACTTTGCAGATAAGTAAGATAATGACGTAATGGCTTGAAATCAGGATATTTATTGTAAAAGTCCTTGCTTTGACGCAGCTCTACTGCTAAAAATCTTACTACTTTAGGATCTTCTGTAAAAAGTGTGATATGCTCCTCAGCAAAACTGAATAACTTGTCATATCCACTTTTCTCATTACTTATCCGTTTCTCAATTGCATCTAATCTGCTTTCAAATAAATTCTCTACAGCCTTGATCAGCAGATCATCCTTATTTTTAAAATAGAGATAGGTTGTTCCGTCAGCCACCCCGGCTTCTTCTGCTATCTCCTTTATTTTTGCCCCATGAAAACCTTTTTCAGAAAATATCTTGATCGCAGCTTCCAGTAATGCTTTACGTTTTTTTTCCTGCTTGTTGATCACTCTTTTTGTCTTTTGTCTTTTCATCATCAGTATTGCCTCCCGTATGCCGTCATAAATTTATTCTGATAAAATTTAGTCAAGTTTATGAATCACATTCATTTTATTCTATCTCAATTAGCTGATATTCTATACTTCCAAGTCCTGTTTCCAAGGCATATTCAAGCTGATGATTACCACTCACTCCAGAATAACGGGCAAAAGTATCTTTTTCTTTCATGTGATCATTCACAAGATCAAGTGAAGCTTTATCTGCAGCCAACATATCAGTGGATGCTACAATTCCGATCTTTTCAGCAAAGGGTGGCGGTGCTCCCATATCACAATCGCAAAGCCGTGAAACTTTATCAATCACATTTATATAGATCATCTTTCGTCCTGTGGAGATCATCCTGGCATAATCCACCACTCTCTCTTGAAATACTTTCAAACTGGTACTCCCCCACGGAATGGAAAATAATCTTTGGGGACATACCCCAATACATTTTCCACAGCCGATACATAATTCTTTGGAAATTTTTACCGGCTCAAGTGTAATTGCTTTGCCAGGACATTCCTTCACGCATAAACCACAAACCACACAAGAACTGTCATTAACAATCGGAATTGTAGATGCATGCTGTGCCATCTTACCAGGAATACTCGCCATTCCCATCCCTACATTCTTGATCGCTCCACCAAAACCGGACATTATATGTCCCTTGAAATGCGAATATATAATGAAACTGTCATACCTGTCAATACCACTCGGCAGCCTTACTTCCTTAAAATGTTTTGCGTCCATAAAGGGTAATGTATATTCTCCCTCAGCATCCAGAATATCTATAGGAGCAAAATTAAAGCCATGTTCTTCTGCTACTTCCAGATGTGATGCAGTCTCTCTGCGAGGTCCCAGATATAGCACATTGGTCTCCACCAGAGATGCTTTAAGTTCTTTTGCCAGAATATGTAGCAATTGCGGATCAAGATAATTCATATTACCACGCTCCCCAAAATGGAGTTTGATCCCAATCTTGCCATAAATAGGCTCAGAAACCTTTTGATATATTTTCCAGACTGATTCTGCGTTGATCTCCTTTGTATAATACACAATAGCCATTAACTTACCTCTTATTCTTTTTTTCTTATTACTTTTCTCTCAGTTTATAGTCAAGTAATATCACTCTGCCTTAATAATAAAAACCAATAATTTCACATTTTTTTATATTTCCCATTTTTTTTATTGACAGCATAAAGAAAGTTTTAGATTAAAAATATTATAAGGGGTTTATATGGGAAAATTTAAATTAGTTATTATCGTGATTTTAAGTATCATGATCTTTTCCTGCGGGAAAGCAAAACCAAAACTTAGAATTGGCTTAAATGCTGATTATCCACCTTTCGAATTCATGCAGGATCAGGTATTAACTGGTTTGGATGTAGAAATGGCTAATAAATTGGCAGAATCCATTGGTTATGATCTGGAATTTATCAGAATGGAATTTGATGAACTGCTGCCAGCATTACTTAATAATCGTATTGATCTGGCAATATCTGCTATCACTATCAATCCGCAGCGCCAGCAGATCGTTGATTTTTCCATACCCTATTTTTCTGCTGACCAGTCATTGATCACTGTCGAAGATAGTCCCATAAAAATCGATGAGTTAACAGATATTGCTGCCTATAAAATCGGATTTCAAAATGGTACTACTGGTCAATACTTCCTCCAATTCAATCTTGTGGAAAAGGATATCCTACCCTGGGAAAATCTCACAGCTTTTGATAATAATAATCAGGCGATTTCCGCTCTGATGAATGATCAAATTGACCTTTTGATACTTGATGATTCTGCAGCAAAAGCTTTCAGTAATATTAAACCTCTTAAAATTGTTCATTTGATAAAAACTGATGATCAATATGGTATTGCCATGAGAAAGGATTATGAACTTAAAAATGATATCAATACTGCGCTCAGGCAGATTATTAATTCAAACTATTGGACTTCCCTGATTACAAAGTATTTAGGAAATTAGGAGAGATAGTAAATATATAAGCCGCTGTGATTATACAGCGGCTTTTTTATTTTAGAAATTATTTACCTAAAGTAGCTACCATTACTGCTTTGATCGTGTGCATTCTATTTTCTGCCTCATCAAAGACTACTGATTGCTCACTTTCAAATATCTCTTCACTCACTTCCATCTCAGGAACACCAAACTTCTCATTGATCTTGGCTCCCATAGTGGTGTCTGTGTTATGGAAAGCTGGCAGGCAGTGCATAAATAATGTATCTGACTTGCCTGTCATATTCATCATTGCCCTATTTACCTGGTAGGGTAATAATAGCTTAAGACGCTGTTCCCACACTTCATCTGGTTCACCCATTGATACCCACACATCAGTGTAGATAACATCTGCATCTTTCACACCCTTGGCAATATCAGAGGTTATCGTGATCTTGGCTCCGGTTTCCAAAGCTATCTCCTGACATGTGTCCACCAGGTTACCTTCAGGTTGAACTTCCTTGGGTGCTACTATCCGTATATCCATTCCCAGCTTAGCTCCACCTACTAGAAGACTGTTTCCCATATTATTCCTACCGTCACCTACATATACAAATACCATCTCATTAAATGGCTTTTTTAGATGTTCGCGTGCTGTAAGGAAATCTGCCAGGATCTGTGTAGGATGAAATTCTGTGGTTAAACCATTCCATACCGGTACTCCTGCATATTCTCCCAGTTCTTCAACTATTGACTGACCAAACCCGCGATATTCTATCCCGTCATACATCCTGCCCAAAACTCTTGCTGTATCTTTCATGGTCTCTTTATAACCTATTTGACTCCCTGAAGGTCCCAGATAAGTAACGTGCGCTCCCTGATCATGGGCTGCCACTTCAAAGGCACAACGCGTTCTGGTAGAAGCTTTTTCAAATATCAAAGCGATATTTTTCCCTTCCAGACGCGGCTGCTCTACTCCAGCATACTTGGCTTTCTTCAAATCCTGAGCCAGATCTATCAAATACTCTATTTCCTTGGGACTAAAGTCAAGCAGCTTCAGAAAATTCCTGTTTCGCAAATTAAATGCCATTTCATTCTCCTTAATCTCATATCTTAGTTGTTAAAAAATTTCTCTGCCCCCGATGGTCAAGAATTTTCCAACCCAGATTTTACCATATCTCCTCTTTCATTCGGACTTTATCATTTTTCATAATTTTATCATTACTTTATTCCGACATCTTTTATTAATACTTTCGTCTCACTTCAGAGAGTTTTCAGCAATTAGAATAATAATTTTGTTTCATTTCTATACTATAGTTTTATATTTACCATATATCCCATTATAATATATAACTATCTCTTATTCATCATCATTAAGCCAGACTCAAAGTGGAACAACAAAGCACGTACTGACATTTTTTTGTTATATTGTGCTTAGTTGTTCCACCTGTTTCACACTTGGAAGACTGAAAAAGTCAATCTGAAATAAAATTGTTATCTGGAAATTTACAAGAAAGATTGCGTTAATTGCATCGAGATTTATATAAGAAAATTTATGCTCGAAAAAAATAATTTAATGTTTGCCTGGTTTCATAATTATTGCTGTGTCCGCTATGTCTTCTTAGTCCGTTACGTCCGCTTTCTCGCTCTAAACTCAATCCGGGATAACGTCATAAGTCAATAGCTTAGTCTGGTAAAAAAAATCGGGCAGATGATTGGTCTGCCCGATTTTATTTTTTCTTAATCCAGGATTATCAGTTTTTTGTTTACTGAGAGGTTATCCTTTTGCCAACGGGCAAAATAGATACCACTGCTAACTGGTTTATCAAATTTATTATTGCCGTCCCAGGAAATCGTTGTTGCTCTTTGCTCCATTTCCAGACTGGCTATCTTTTGTCCTTTTAAATTATAGATATTCACTTCTCCCCCATCAGCACCTTCGATCGCAAAATTGATCTGGCTGCGGGAAGATTGTCTAAAGAAAGGATTAGGATATGAGATAAGTACAACACTATTTGCCGGTACTATATCATCATCATCTGCTGGTACTACTTCGGGGATGATACCAGGGCCGCCATAGAAGCCCAAATCGTTGCGAACTGCACCCAGGGAGGGATATAATGCATATCCGGGATTCTGGCTGTCTTCCAGATCATTATACTCCTCAGAAGGATCTCCGGCATCTATAGCGGGAGAATTTATCTGAAGATGCCAATCCGCTTCCAGAGCGTTATATTCTAAACCGCTGGCTGGAGTAGGATTAATAAAGAGCGGGTCTGCATAAAAATTTCCTGTTCCCGGTAAGGTTTGGGAACTTAAATTATAATCAATCCGCATATCATCAACATTTCCCAGAAATACATCAACATCATCAAGAAGGATGTTATTGATAAATTCAGGAGTGGATTCATCAACAAATATTGCCGCAATTGGTGCATCATTATACGCAATGATATTATTGATAACAACCGGAGCCGAACCGTCCCGAATAACCAGTCCACCTGCCATGCTGCCTTCGTTATTTGCTATGATATTATTACTGATAAACGGATGAGAAGCTCTCAAAGCTATACCACCTGTCATACTGGAAGAATTATTGACTATCATATTGCCGTGGATGAGTACATCATCACAACCCAGAAGATTAATGGCAGCACCCAGTGAGCCACTTGTATTACCATAGAACTTTGAATTAAGGATCTCTATGGAAGAATAACTGGCATTTATGGCACTAAGATTCGTATTGGTGATCTCAGCATATTCAATGCGGTTTTCCTGAAGCGAGTTAAGCAGCTTAATTCCTTTCCAGGTAGCATCTGAGGTGAGAATCACTGGTTCTTCAATCGTACCGGAGATATCTATTCTACCATAGACATTGATCTTTTTATTATAATCTATGATGATCTCTGTCCCAGGTTCTATAACCAGTTCACCATAATAAGGGATAGAAATATCATCAACTATGTGATAGGGATTAAATTGTGGACTCCAAACACCTAACACGGTGCCTTCCACATCATCGGTACCCAACACTTCGATCATTTCTGGGAATGTTTTTTCTGACCTGCTCTCTCCGTCAGAGATCATCAGTTTTACATCATATAATCCAGGCTGTTCAAATACCCAGTAGGGACTTTCTTCATAGGAATCTATGATACCATCATTCTGGAAATCCCACTGCCACATAGAAATATTATCAACAGGAAAAGAAGCACTCTGGAAATATACTCCCAGACTTGCTGGACCCGAATTAAGATTCACCATTATTTCTGGAATTAACTGTGTAATACCGGTTTGAGCGGATTGCAGTATTTCACGAGTTTGCATATTTTGAATGATCACTACTGCTCTGAGTGAAGTGAGTTCATAATACTCGCTATAATCGAAAAGCTTATCTATAGTAACACTTGCACCTGAATCTGTTATCATGAGAGTATCATTAAAAGAACTATTAAGAACCAGAGAAGAATAATTACTGAGATCATGCCTTGTGAGAGCAAAAAAAACATTGATGCTATCAGCTGATATCGTATCTTCAAGTGAGATATCTGCTGATATCTGATAATTATCCTGACTATCTAATCCAAAATGAAGATCGATATTCCAGGGAGTTTCCTCACCTGTTAACTGATCATAAAAATCTCCGAACTGAGTTACAGCGTCATCTTCACCCTGATAGGTGAGATTTCCACCAAACACACTTAAAGGATAGGCTTCACCGCCATATAGCTGAAACCGTTCACTACCACCAGGAGAAGCGGGTTCACTCATCTGCCAGATAAGTGGAACAACATCATCATGCTCTGAGGCAAGCTGGATAAGGGCGTCACGCGCCACACTGTAATCACCACCTCAACCACTGCAGATTTCGGAATAAACTTCCCCAGTGACATGCCGTACTGCAGCTGACAGCAAAATGCTGTTTAAAAGCAGCAATGCCAGGAGCACAGTTTTTATATATTTCATTAAACCTCCATACAAAAAGCCGGGGACTTTCGTCCCCGGCTTCGTATTCTATTTATTTTTTTTCTTATTACCTTATTTCATCAGGACTACTTTCTGGAAAATATTTCCATCGCCATTATTAAACATAACGAAATATACGCCAGAAGCAAATTTTTCAGCATTCCAGGTAATCTGATGAGTTCCAGTATCAAAGTGTCTATCTGTAAGTAAATCAACCATCTGACCCTTGATATTATAGATTTCCAGACGGACATTTGCTGGTTCATAAAGAGTGAAACCGATATTAGTCTCAGGATTAAAAGGATTTGGATAAGCCTTGAGCTCAACCTGAGCAGGAACTATATCTTCGGGATCAATATCTGTAAACCCATAATCGGGGAATCCATTCCAGCCAAAAGCACCCATATCATTTTGAGTGCCGTTCAGGTCATTATAGACTTCATTTGGATCACCGGCATCAATACACTCAGAGCCTGCAGCCAGTTGCCAGTTAGCAATCATACCATCAAAATCTGAACCATAACCTTCTGATGGGGTAACAAACATAGGATCTACATCAATATTGCCTTCACCAGTGTAACCACCAGAAATACAGGAATACAATACAGTAGGAGTACTGGCAATCACAGCAAATACGTTTCCTTCGCTCTGAACAATACAGTTTACCAGGGTAGGTTGAGAATTAAAAAGCAGGAAAGCTCCATTTACACCAATATTATTGGCAATAGTATTATTTACCAGAACCGGGGCTGAATTTTGCTTGATACTGAAAGCACCGGCAGTACCGGCAGTATTATTAACAATAATATTATTGTGGACATTGGGGAAACCATTTGTCATTGAAATCCCACCAGTGAGTGAAGAACTTGTATTATTGGCAATCAGGTTCCCTGATATCTCAATATCCATAACATCGAGTAATTCTATTGCAGCTCCCAGAGCAGAACCTGTATTTTCGTGAATGAAATTATTAATAATATCACAATCAGAATTCTCTACATAAATGGCTGATTCTGTAGCACCAGAGAGTTCACACCAGGCAATGATATTTTCCTGCATACTGTCCTTAATATGAATTCCAGTCCAATCACTTTCTGTACGGAAAATAATCATGTCAGAATCACGCGCATCGGCAATTAATTGGCCTTTGACCATAAATTCCGCTTCATTCTCAAATATAATTTCAGTTCCTGGTTCTATCTCCAGCAGATCATTAGGATTGACCGTAATATCACCCGTAACCAGATATGGTCCCAGATCACTGTGCCAAACACCGGATACAACACCTTCTGCTACCGCATCTTCTGTAACAGTAATATAATCTGGAATTGTAACTTCGTCATATTCACCTTCCATTCCAATTCTGAGAGTTACATCATAAGATCCAGGAGTATCATACATGTGGTAAGGATTTTCTTCTGTGTAATCATACTCGCCATCACCATCAATATCCCATTCCCAGGATTCAATACCTGTGAGAGGATATGAAACACTTGAGAATTGAACTGCAAGAGAAGCGGGTCCAGATTGTACATTACTGCCAATACCAGCAACCAATCCGGTTAATTGAGCCTGACCAGCACCTAAAATAGCAGTATTACCACTATAAGTTTGAACCATTGCAACGGCAGTGAGATCTTCAATTTCCCAGCCAGTATTCATGGGGAAACTGTAACTGTATGAACCGGTTTCACCAATACTTGTTAAATCAAAATCTTCATTTGCATAACCAACTACGGTACAGAAATATTCTGCATTCTGATACCATCTCATGATATAAACAATCTTGTTATTAGTTGTCGTGATATCACCAGTAACCTCAACCAAAGCCTGAACCATAAGATCTCCATTGGTATCAAAACCAAGACCAGTCTGGATTTCCACAGGACTTTCAACATCAACCAACTGATTATACATATTGATATAGGAATTATACATCGTAGTTCCACCACCGCCAACTATATCTTCTGATCCACCCCATTGAGCATGAGGGATTCCACCTACACCATACATTGAACCTCTGGCGCTATAGCCGGGACTGGGCCAGGAACCGTCACCTTGCCATAGCAGGGGAATATAAAATTCTGCAGCGGGGTCATTTTCCACATCCAGCAATCCTTGCCGGGCTGATGGGCAATAACCTCACCATGTCTGGGTGAATACTTCACCCACAACCCACATCTGCGTGGCAGATAAAACGGTAAACAACATTAACATTAAAGAAATTAGGAAAAACTTTTTCATCATAACTCCTTGGATTATTTTAATAATATCATCTTGTGCTCAGAAGTTTGAACACCAGCTTTTAATTTTGCAAAATAAACTCCACCAGATAAGTCTTCTGCTTTCCAGATTATCTGATGTGAACCAGCCTGCATGAATCCACTTTCAAGTACTTCAACTTCTTCTCCACGAACATTATAGATTGTAAGTGTCACAATGGCATCTTGAGTAAGATTATATAGAAGAGTAGTTTCCGGATTGAATGGGTTGGGATAATTACCTGTAATTTCCGCAAGTGGAACGATTTCATCAGTATCAAGAGCATTTGAAGGCAATCCTTCACCAGACATATCAATAAAGAAAGTAGGATAAGCTTCCTGGGAAGTTGTGACAATCATAATATCAGAATAGGGAATTGCCTGCTGAGGAGCAAACCCAATCTCAACCTCTTGAATAGAATGAGCAGCAACATTGAACTCTGCAGGAGCAGTGAACCCTATTGGAGGGAACATCATCCCAGTTAGTTCAGAGTCACCATAATTGTATAACTGGATAGTCTGAGTAGCTGTTTCACCAACCATAACGGGTTCGAAATCTATTGATTCCACCTGCAAGGGGATAACTGCTTCTGAAACGATCACTCTACCAGCCTGTAAAATCTGATAATTGGGTGATAATGTCTGCACAAGAACATTTACAGCAACATCTTCAATATCATAACCATTAGTGTTTATTGTATGCACAAATGTCTCTGTAGCACCAATCTCAGAAAGATCAAAGTCATATTCATCATAAGATATCACTGAGCAGAAATATTCATTATTCTGGTGATTAGTTAAGATGAAGATAACTTTGTTATTAGAGGTCGCAATTTCTCCAGTAACAGTAATTTCTGCTGAAACACTTTCATAACCGGGATCGAGCAGAAGGTTTATTTCCAGGGGACTTACCCAGTTTACCATAGCATTATAGCGGGTGCGATATTGGGCAAACATTGTGCTTCCACCACCACCAACGATACTTTCTGTGCCACCCCATTGAGCGTGTGGAATACCGCCTACTCCGTAAATATTACCCCTCTGAGTATAATGAGGGCTAATATATGAACTGTCTCCCTGCCATATAAGCGGGATAAAATATGGTGCATCAGGATATTCTTCCAAATCTGCCAGCCCTGCCCGGGCTGATGGACAATAACCTCACCAAGTCTGGGTGAACACTTCGCCAACAACCCAATACTGGCTTGCTGAAAGAGCAAAACTTAATAGTAAAAATAAAGCTAAAAATAGTCTTTTCACTTAACCTCCTACTTCATCAAAATCATTTTATTTGTAATAATTTTTCCTGCTGTCTGTAATCTATATAAGTATATTCCACTAGGAAGATTCTTTCCATCAGAATCCCTTCCATCCCAGACGATACTGTAATCTCCTGCTTCCTGAAATGATTTTCCATAATTTTTAGCTACTTCACCCTTGATGTTATAAATTATCAGTTCTGATCGAGTTGCTTCTGAGAGATGATAATTTATTGTGGTTTCAGGATTAAAAGGATTAGGATAGTTCTGATCTAAAGTAACTGTAGAAACTATTTCTGCGTCTGTTGTATTTACATAATCCTCAGTTCTGAAAGTAAAATCCATCTGAATATCATCTATCCCATCTGCTGACCAGAATAATGTTATATCTTCCATTCCTGGTCCACTACTGTAATTTACCGTAAAATCAAGCTTTATCACTGTATCAGTTACAAAATTAAATGTCCAGGGGAAAATTGGAAAATGGCATAATGCATCTTCATAATCATGGCACCACATTATATGCCAGTCATCTGGTAATTCACTGGTTTCCAGGTGAATAGTAAAATCTTCAGTAATTCCTGCATTAGTTACATATAGCGTGTCTGAAACAAAATTGAGTGTCTCCCCATTATAGGCAGGACCTACCATATTGTATTCAAAGCCTGGAGCAATCTCCAGATCGGCTAAAAGTGACAATCCATAAATGAGTATAAATAAAATTATCAACCTTCTTTTCATTAAATTCTCCTTTATCTTTTTATTATTTAAAAACAAAAATAAAGTCAGCTATAAATAAGCTAACGTAAAATTTCTACAATGCAATTTTTGACCCTTGAAAATATTCAAATTTAGCACATAATTTTATGCCTTCTGCTGCTGAACTGATAATTCCTCCTGAATAACCAGCCCCTTCACCGATAGGATAAAGGTTATCAGCACCTTCACTCTCCCAGGTATCAACTTTTCTGATTATACGTACTGGCGAGGATGTTCTCGTTTCAGGAGCAAGTAATGTCCCTTCACTGGCAAAGCCCTTATAACGCTTATCCCAGTATGATAATGCTTCCTTAATTGTGCCTGTAATCGCAGGATTATAAATTTTATTGAGATCAGCGGGAATAGAATCAGGCAAAAATGTAGTTTTCAAAGGTTTCTTACTGTATCTATTTTTAATGAAGTCTTCCGCTTTTTGAGCCGGTGCAAGATAACTTTCAGATAATTTAAAGCATTTTTGCTCGATCATCTCCTGAAATCTTACTCCCGCTAGAGCATCACTACTCTCCGAAGTAACATTTATTGATGTCACAATCGCTGCATTGGAATATTTCCCTTTCCGCTTCGACCAGCTCATCCCGTTTGTAACCACTCCTTTAGCATTACTGGAAGCATTAACAACTATCCCACCTGGGCACATACAAAAAGAATACACGCTTCCTTCTTTCAACTGAACTTTGATCCTGTATTCTCCAGCACCAGTAAGAGAGGTATCAGTTTTATCTCCATAAAAAAGAGCATTAATAAATTCCTGCTCATGCTCAATTCTGAATCCTACAGCTAAAGACCTGTTTTGCAAAGGTATTATACCCGTCAACATTTTAAATAAGTCCCGAGCAGAGTTTCCTGGTGCCAGAATTACTATTTCTGGATCCAGTTTTTCACCATTAATAAAAACGCCTGAAACTTTCCCATTTTTGATTGTTATTCTTTCCAATTTATGCTTCCAGAAAAATCTGCAGCCATTTTGCTCAAGATATTCTCTGATAGAAGTTATAATTTTCTTTAGTTTATCTGTTCCAAGATGCGGATGAGAATTGATCAGAATATCAGGATCAGCTCCAAACTTTATGAGATATTTATATACCTGAGTAGTATAAAAGTCCTGATTGCGTGAAGTCAGCTTTCCATCTGAATATGTACCTGCCCCACCTTCACCGTTCTGGATATTGCTCTCAGTATCCAATATCCCCTTTTGCCAGAATTGCTTAACTTTTTCATCTCTCTCAGGAATTGGTTCACCCTGATCATATAATAAAGGTTTATAACCCTTTTCCACAAGGATCAAAGCAGCAAATAAGCCTGCAGGACCAGCACCAATGATAACAGGTTGAATATCATGCAGTTTAATATTCGGGTTAATATATGCTAATTTCTCTTTATATTCCAGCAGATCAGGATTTTGAGGAAATTTGCCTGAAATTTCCACAAGAGCATTATACTGCCAGACCAGATGATTTCGCCTGCGAGCATCAAGTGACCTTCTGGTTACTTCCCAGGAAACAAGCTTCTGGCTTGCCAGATTTAATTTCTGGCAAATCACCTTTTCAAGATCCTGGCTTTGATCTATTGGTATAGCAATATTTCTCAGCAACTTCATATTATTTCAGTAATAACACCTTTTCAGCTTTATTTATATTATCGCTTTTCAGCTTAATGAAATAGATCCCACTTGGTAAATCTTCCGCATTCCAGATATATTTATGCTCTCCTGCGATCTGAAGATCGTTAAATAGTACAGCAACTTTTTGGCCTTTCAGATTATAAGCAGTCAATTCCACATTAGAATCTGAACTGAGATTATAGGAAATATTCAAACTGGGATTAAAGGGATTAGGATATGTGCTCATTCTATCCATGGCAGTAATATTATCCTGATCATCGGCAGATTGAGGTATTACGGTTAATAACACTGGCACTATTGTTTCAAGTCTATCATCGTAAATTACTATGTTACAAAAGTATTCACCTGGCGTTAACCTCTTTGCATCAAATTGCATTTCAATTACACTAAAAGAACCGGCTGGAATATTTTCATGAATATCTTTAAGATATATCCAGGATAAGGGATTGAATAGATTGATACTGCCAGTAGCTTCATGAGGAGCTGCTCCATAACCATCTCCAGCTATCCGCCAAGCAACGATAATTGAATCAAGATCAGCATATTCAATTTCTCCTTCAACCTGACAAGAAGCTGATTCTCCACCATGCATATATCCCCAGCCATTCTGAGAAATTCCAATCCATATAACATCAGCACCATCACCCAACTCGCTTTCAGTTTCCATATTACCACCTGAAGCTCCTGTAAATGCAGAAACATCATTGATCTCTACATCATCCGGGAAATCAAGCTCTATCTCACTTACCCATTCGTTATCAACACTATAATTATGTGCTACAAAATTCCATATTATATTTCCACCAGGCAAGAATTCTTCTGTTGAGCATTCCACATAGCAATCTTCTACGTTACGAGTCTCCTCTGCTTCCAGTCCAAGATTGATTTCAACAGATTCTTCCAGGTAGTTACTGATGACCAGGTCAAATTGAGCGCTGTCTCCTTCTACTAATTCATATTGGATCTCTATAGGTGACATCCATAATCCATTGGGCGCATAACTGGAAAACCAGAGCTCATAACACCATGTTTCTTCATCACTGGTGAAAATCAGTTCTGCACTGAAAGGATGAGCAAATTCTATATCTTCAGAAACTTCAAAACATAGAGCATCTTCAATGAATATACTCTCTTGTGTCTGCATATCTCCTATTTCTTCGTTATTATCAATAAGTTCAATCCAATCGTCTTCCAGCAGCATTTCAAGCTGAACGTTGCTTGCCTGATCAGTACCATAATTTGTAATACTAAGATCAAGAGTGGCTGTCTCACCTGCATGGATAATGCCATCTAAACCACTGTGAAGATCAAATTCATCAAGATATACATAAGCACCTTCTGGTGGGATCATTTGGATTTCTTCTATCAAAGTTGCTTTATTAAATCCTGTGGCAGTGATAGTAAAAAATCCCGGTATCTGGGGAGCTTGAGATATATCAAGATCGACAATGCCATCTTCACCTGTATAGCCAGAAGCAGTTATTTCTCCATCTCTGGTCATACATACAAGAATATCAGGTTCTCCTGCATCGATTTCAAACGAAGGAAATCCCATAAAAATTGTCGGCATATGGCTCAGCTCTATTTCTTCCGGTATCTTGGTTCGAACCGCTAAATTAGGATCCCCAAACATATTCCAACTGCAAAATTCATCATATTCACTAGTTATTTCAATAGCATAATTTATGCAATTAAACCATAATCCACCTAAAGTCAGCTTTTCTTCTGCGCATAATAGATCTACAAATTCATCCTGACCATATTCAGGGTCTCCAATCCATTGAGATATGCTGCTGCCTAAAAAACCTATTGCCCCAATTGCTTCACCATCATCATTAGTAGCGCGCAACCAGTATTCTGAAAAACAGGTCATTGGAGCAAAATTACCTATCAGACAAGCTCCATTACTTATGAATGGCAACATACCAACATTTTCCAGATTATAAACATCACTTTCATAAAAGGGAATTGAATAATAATTCTGATCTTCACCATGTCCCAGATAATTGATCACTCCCCTGCCTTCATTTATCGCATCAGCAAGCATTTGTGTATTTGCTCCCTGACCTTCATAAATCTCATCAACCTGCAAATAACCATATTCCAGAAGATCATCTCTAATGTAACCCATATGCTCCCAGCCACCTTCATAATGCTGTCCAGCTGGTCCTCCGTTATATGCCACTCCAGCAGCTTTCTGCATCCAGTCGCCATCTACAATATCCCTTTCATAATAAACACTGCGATCTACCTGGGTTTCCACATCTTCAATTGATTGAGCACTAAACCTGCCAATCATTATATCGGCATATTGATCAGTTCCAGCCACACCCGCATAATAACCATCTCCTGCATAAGTAGAATAATTATATTTTACAGGTATCTGCTGGGCATCACCCACAAATAATACCCAGGCTAATTCATTATCTTCGGCATAATAGCTATCCAGATAGTTTTGCAGTTGAGTATTATTTGTTCCAATATCACTCATTGCCACGATTTCAGTCTCGATACCTTTTTGGATTTTCCAGTCCACATACGGTTCCATTGCTGTCATAAAATCATCATAACAGACAACCAGCAGTTTTCCCGGTACATCCATAATTTCCGGATATCGCAATGCGCTTAAATATTCATTAAAATTAATAAAATGTCTCTGATACATATTTTTATAATCTTTCACAATCTCTTCAGCATACCCGTTTCTGGTATTTATAGTTGATTCACCATCAGCAATAACTTCTACTTCCAGATGAGTATATATCCGCACTTTATGAGTTACAGGATTGTATTGCACAGGATTGATCTGCAGATCTATACCTCTAAAATCGCGCATGATATATGGTTCAGATAAATTTGCTTTAGCATCTGGGAAAAAAATATTCTGGGAATATACTTCCCCAAAAGTGTATGGGATTGAATTATAATCTTCATTAAATGATACTGGACCCTTGCTGGGAGCTAATAACATCTCAAATTCCTGATATTCCGAATCGAGAATATTCACTGTCATTTTACTGGTATTATCTATCAACAATCCTCGTCTCATTACAGGTAATTCGGGTTGACCCTTTACATTTAACCCTGGTTCAGATTCAAGATGCAATATGTTATATTCCACTCCTGATATCATCACTGACTTAGTAACCACCTTATTGATCTCATAATCCAGCAATGTTCTCTGACTATTTGATGAGAGTATTGTGACCTGATTCTCTCCCGGATTATCGATCAATAATTCTGCCCCGGATAAATTCATAATTAAAATACAAACAATAACAAATAATATTTTTTTCATATGGCCTCCTGAAATTCTTTTAATTACTATGCAATAAATATTCCAAAAAATGGAATTATTTCTTTTTTCTCTTTTCTTCACTCCGTGCATGTGCCTGCTGATATACTTTTTTGACTTCTTCGAGTGATAAATGTGTATATATTTCAGTTGTGGATAGATTCTCATGACCCAGCATCTCCTGCACTCCCCTCAGGTCTGCTCCATGCTCCAATAGGTGAGTTGCAAAGGCATGACGAATACTGTGAGGTGAGTATCCCTTTGTCTGGGCGATCAAATCCAGATAATGATCCAGTATCTCTCGAAGCTCCCTTCCCAAAAGGGGAATGCCACTTTTGGAAACAAAGAATGTCTTCTCTTTGGTATCAGGTTCAAATTCATATCGTACCTTTTGATAATATTTCAGCGCTTTCCTGCAATTGCTCCCAAAGGGGATTATTCGCTCCTTACGCCCTTTTCCCATTACTTTCACAATGCGATTACTAAAATCTATATTCCTGGTTTCCAATGAGCAAACCTCGCTTATCCTTAGTCCGCAGGAATACATGATCTCCAGGATCGCTCTATTCCGAATGCCAAATTTACTGCTGAGATCGGGAAGTTCCAGGATCTGCATCATTTCCGCTTCAGTAAAATGTCGTGGAAGTTTTTTCTCGTACTTAGGTATCTTCAAATACTGGGCGGGATCCTCATCAATAATTTTTTCTTTCAGGCAAAATATAAAAAAGTTCTTTAAGGTTGTTGCCTTTCGTGCCAGGGTTCTGTTCCTTCTACCCTGCTCCCTCAGCCAGCGTAGATAATCCCTGAGATATAGGCGTTTCATTTCTTTAAGATCAATTATCCCATCAGGAAAATATCTCACCATAAATACGCTGAACTGATGCAGATCACCTTTATAAGCGAATATTGTGTGCTCTGATGAACCTCTTGATATCAGGTATCTGATATATTTATCTGCCGCTGCCTGCATTTTCCCAGCTTAGCTCCTGCCAGTCTGTAGTAATTGCCTTACCCGCTGATTTTATCTTAAGCCTGCCATATTTACCTGATTCGCTATTTATATAATAATACCCAGTTTGCTCTTTATCTCCCATCATTGTGTTTTTCGTGGTCATATAATCGAAGTTCACCACAGCATCTATATCTATCTCTTTCACCAGGTAACTTACCACATATTTACTTAAGGAAGTAAGCATAATTATCTGATCACATCCTGATGACCTGAGTTTTTTAACCTGCTCTTTGGCAACTGCAAATACATCTGCCCTAACATCTACTCCATCTGCAAGCTGGTTCTTTACTGCCCAGTCTGGAGAATAAATACTGAATATTCCAATCCGTAAAGTGTCTACTTTGATGACAAATTTTTTAAGAGTGGTTACACTATCTGACTCAATATTTGCTGCCAGTAATCCAAAGGAAGGAAATTTCTCCTGATGATAATGCAAAAAATCATTAGGAGAAAACAACATCCCAGGTAGTTGGCTCATATACTTCAAAACCAGACTATCTGCTAATGCTGGTTTAAATAGCTCCCCGGCATATACATTAATACTCATACAGCTATCAATAGTCGCCTGCTGCAATTTATCCACTGCTTCCATGTTATCAATAGTAAACTGTGGATGAATAAAAAAATTCAAACTAATCTCATCTGCTGATAAACCAGAAATCATTACCATTAAGGCTGCTATTAATATTATCTTTCTCATTTATTCTTCTCCATCTTTTTAGCAATTTCCCGCTTTAGCCTTATATTGTCAAAGTATATTATGTTTTAAGTTTCTAACCTGAGGTTGACATTCAATCTTGCTGTTAGAATTTGGCATTATAGATTTACAGGAGTTAATATGAATAAAGATATAATTATCATTATCGGTGCCTATGGCAGCGGTAAAAGTGAGTATGCCATCAATAGCGCCTGGCAGCTCAAAAAGCACGGTAAACCTGTCACACTTGTTGATCTTGATGTGGTAAATCCCTATTTCCGCAGCAGGCAGGTCCGAGAGGAATTTGCCAGTCAGGGAATCGTGGTTATTGCTCCAGATGGTGAATATTCCCATGCGGATATGCCTATGCTCTCTCCCCGCATTATGGGTGCAGTAGAAGATTACTCCAGAATTCCTGTTCTCGATGTTGGGGGTGATCCCGCAGGTTGCCGCACTCTGGCAAGATATGTGCAGAATATCAATAAAAGAGGTTATCAACTCAAGTTAGTGATCAACACAAAAAGACCCTTCACCTCTGACCTTGATGGCATCCTCAAAATGCTCGAAGAGCTTGAATTCTCGTCACGTCTAAAAGTTACTGAACTCATCTGCAATACCAATCTCATGGAATACACTGACCAGGAAACTGTAATACAGGGCATAGAGCTTATCAAACAGGTTGCTGATGAACTTAATCTCAAATTCTCCGAATACCTGGTAATGGAAAAATACGCAGACCGTATTCCCGAAAACCTTCTCGGTAAAAATAGAGTTCTTCTCCAGTACTACCTCAACAAACCATGGGAGCCCACCAGAGTTAAAGGTGTGATCTAAATAATTCATAATCCCCACACTAAATTGCATGTACAGCGCAGGTAGCGACTCATTAACCTAAATTACCCACACTACGTTTACTGGGTTCACTGGGTTCACTCCGTTCGCAATATTATCCATAACCAGTCAGCCTAAAAAAATCGTTCACCCTTAAGCAAATCCAAATCGAATATTTCTTCAGTTCGTCTTGTTAGTTTTGTCTTGATGAGCTGTAAGCTTGCGAAGGCTATTCGTTGCTAAATTCTCTTCATTCTTACATTCCTCGACTCACGGCTCACGATTTACGACTCACGGATAAATCATTACATTTTTTCGTGTCATTTCGTGGTTTTCGTGGTAAAAATATCTTACATTACATTTTCCCAAATAAGTCAAGAGTTTTGAACGGTACTCCGGACAAGACTTTTGGACGACCATATACACCCAAATTCAATCAGTCCATGCCTCCCAGAACTCCTACCCCAAGTACGGTTCATCCCGATAAATCGGGACTTACTTACCCTCATCATACATTCCCATTACATTTTTTCGTGTCATTTCGTGGTTTTCGTGGTTCAATGTCTTACATTACATTTAATTTTACATTTTACATTTTCAATTTTCAATTTCCCCCTCTGTGTTCTCCGTGATCTCTGTGGTAAAAAAACCGTGAGTCGAGGTTCGTTAAACGTGAGACGTAATCGTGAATAGGGATTTGTGATTGGAAAATAGTTCGTTTTGTTCGTTTTGTTCGTTGCTCAATAATTCTTACATTACATTACATTATCCGTGTTAATCCGTATAATCCGCGGCATCTGTGTCCTATTCTTTTTTTTCTCGACTCACGACTCACGTCTCACGACTCATGGATAAATCATTACATTTTCCATGGCTAAAGAAATCTGACCAGATTGTAAAGATCAACAAATTCAGGGATAGATAAGGTTTCCGCTCTGCGAACCAGATCTATCTCTGTAATTTTTTCCAGTTCAGCCACCTGCTCATTACTCAAGATATATTTCAGATTATTACGCAGTGTTTTACGTCTACTCCTAAAACTGGTATCAACTACTTCCCAGAACTTCTCAGGCTCCGCCAGTTCCGGCACCTCTGCCTTAGGATATAAACTCACCACTGCAGATTCCACCTTGGGCTTTGGAAAAAATAAATGCGGTTTAACCGTAAACTCATATTTCACATCAAAATAAAACTGGGTCTTAATTGATAAAAAACTGTATTCTTTGCAACTTGGCTCTGCCCTGAGACGCTCAGCAACTTCTTTCTGGATCATGAACACCACTACAGATACATTTTCTCTGAAATTTATAGCCTTCATGATCAAGGGTGACGTGATCTGATATGGTATATTAGCCACTATCTTGATCTTCTCATCACCTCTCATCTCATCCCAGTTTACCCGTAATACATCTTTTTTCACCAGGTTTATCCTATTTCCAAATTCTGATTCCAGTAACGGATATAATTCCTCATCAATCTCAAAGGCTGTCACTTTATCAGTGAATTCCAGTATTTCTCTTGTTAATATCCCGCGTCCTGGTCCTATTTCCCAAACAGTTTCTCCCTTACTGATCTTGCCCAATCCCGCTATCTTAGCTGCAATATTTCTATCTTTTAGAAAATGCTGACCTAATTCCTTCTTTGCCCTGAATCCCATAAATTCTCCTTGTTGCGCAGCGTTTTAGTCCTTAGCAACTAAAATTTGCTTTAATTCCTCACTCTCATAATGATATTCTTTATTGCAGAAATGACATTGTACTACCACGTCTTCAGATTTCGCAATACTCTCTTCCAGCTCCACTTTATCAAGTAATTTCACACCATGTAAAAACTTCTCTCGTGAGCAATCACAGTAATATTTTGCTGGCTGAGTAAGCAGTATCTTGATATCCAAACCCATCAGGATAAGCTTCTCCAGTATTTCTTCTATCTTATAACCCATATCAAGCAGATCAGTGAGGTTTGGCAATTCTCTCAGATTACGTTCCAGGATATCAATCACTGAGTTCTCGGCATCAGGCATTAATTGCACCAGAAATCCTCCTGCCTGACGTATCTCACCTTCCGGCTCAATCAATACGCCCAGTCCCATGGCTGTAGGTATCTGCTCAGATTGACTGAAATAATAACTCAGATCAGTGGCGATCTCACCATTCTGCAATTCTATTGTTCCCTGATAAGGATGCCCGGAGCCCATATCTTTGATCACCGTGAGCGTGCCTTCACCCAATGCTCCACTTACATTTATTGTCCCATTTTCACTTAAGGGGAGTTCCACCTTCGGATTACTAAGATAGCATTTTACTCTGCCCTGATTATCCGAAGTCACGATTACTGTTTTCACTTCTCCACTGCCAGCCAGCTTAATGGTTAATTTCTCATCAGCTGATTTCTGATCTAGTCCCATCATCAGCGCTGCAGCCAGTAGTCTGCCTGTGAGTACACTGGTTGTTATAGATAATTCATGTATTTCCTGTGCCTTGATAGCAGTCTCCAGACAGTTCACTCCAAAGAACCGTATCTGACCGTTACCAGCCGTCCCACGTATTATTCTATCTGCCATTATCTATCCTTATAATAAATTTTATTCCACTTTTCTCTCCCCCATTTTTATGTAAAGCCCTATTTTACAAATCATAAGCTTTTTACGTATTATTTCGTCTAAAAGTAAATTTATTAATTATCAAAAAAAAGTATTGACAGCAAATTACCCTTTCCCCAGTATGACCGAGCTTTAGTTATTTAAGCAAATAATTGAAGTGCCGCAAAGCGGGGGTGTAGTTCAGTTGGTTAGAACGTCTGCCTGTCACGCAGAAGGTCGCGAGTTCGAGTCCCGTCACTCCCGCCATTTTTTTGCCTATAGCGTGGGTTGAAGGTCGTCCCGATAGTAATCGGGAAGTCCCGTCACTCCCGCCATTTTTTTGCCTATAGCGTGGGTTGAAGGTC
>Ga0075120_10000792_pt1 | contig 26038 bp, 24 predicted proteins | sample AntAceMetag02UKL_FD_69792 | JGI IMG/M metagenome (GOLD analysis project Ga0075120, IMG submission 69792) | Saline lake microbial communities from Ace Lake, Antarctica - Antarctic Ace Lake Metagenome 02UKL | ecosystem: Environmental > Aquatic > Non-marine Saline and Alkaline > Saline | place...
GCTGATGAAGCCAATGAAGCCAACGAAGCCGATGAAACGGACAACAAGCAGATTGATCGGCTCAGTTGAGCGATTCGGTGTCGCCGTGCGATGAAGCTGATGAAGCCAATGAAGCCAACGAAGCCGATGAAACGGACAACAAGCAGATTGATCGGCTCAGTTGAGCGATTCGGTGTCGCCGTGCGATGAAGCTGATGAAGCCAATGAAGCCGATGAAGCCGATGAAACGGACAACAATCAGATTCATCGGCTCAGTTGAGCGATTCGGTGTCGCCGTGCGATGAAGCCAATGAAGCCAATGAAACCGATAACGCCGATGAAACGGACAATCATCAGACTGATCGGCTCAATCGGCTGATTCTTGAACTCTGCGCTGGCGCGCAGCTTCGAAGAGGATAACGGCTGCCGCCGCGGCAGCGTTGAGTGATTCGGTGTCGCCGCACATTGGGATACATAACTGTCCGTGGGCCAGAGCGACAGCCTTATCGCTGGACCCTGTCGTCTCGCCACCGATGATCAGCGCCGCCTGCGCGCACCAATTCACAGTATCGTAGGCTTGTTCTCCCTGAGCATCAGCCAGCCACACAGAGAGGCCGCTGAGGCGCTCGGCGATCCCGTGCCAGCCCAGGCCCACAGCCAAGGGTAAGCGGAAATGCGCTCCCATGGCTGCCCGCACTACCTTGGGGTTGTAGGGGTCTACCGTCCCTGGTCCCAGCAACACCTCGTCCACCCCTGCCGCGGCGGCGGTGCGCAGGATTGTGCCCAGGTTGCCAGGATCGCGCAGGCGATCAAGGACGAGCACCAGGTTGGAGGCAGCTGGCGGTCGTAGCTGGGGCTGCGGGACGACGGCCACGATGCCCTGCGGTGTCACCAGCTCACTTAAGGAATGCAGCACGGTTTCGGCGACGGCAAAGCAGGGAACGTCCGCAGCACGCGCTTGGGCCAGGAGCGCCTGGGCTCGGGGCGTCTCAGATCGTTCAGGCTGGAAAAAGAGGAGAGCGGGGATGCACCCCGCCCTCATGGCTTCTTCTAGCAGACGTACGCCCTCAACCAGCAAGCGCCCCTCTCGAGTCCGCTGACGACGCCGGCGGAGCGAGCGGGCATATTTGACCTTCTCGTTGGCCAGGCTGGTGATCATAGAGAAGACATCCGAAAACCCCGAAGAGCCAATCCCCTGTTGGCTACTGGGAACCAACTTTGCTGACCTTTGGGATAGACTCTACGTGCCGACGGCAGTTCGCGCCACGTTAACCAGGTGGGAAAACGTTGCGGAATCGCGCACCGCCAGGTCGGCCAGCATCTTGCGATCCACCTCCACGCCCGCCTGCTGCAGACCGTGGATGAAACGGCTATAGGACAGACCATTCTGCCGCGCCGCAGCGTTGATGCGGGTGATCCACAGGCGACGGAAATCACGCTTGCGATCGCGGCGGTCGCGATGCGCATACCACAGGGACTTCATCATCGCTTCGTTGGCACGGCGATAGAGGCGATGCTTGGTATCGTATTGTCCCTTGGTAATCTTGAGTACTTTCTTGTGCCGCTTGCGCGCAGTCACACCTCGTTTGACTCTAGGCATATCTCTTCCTCACACTCATTCCAATAAGCTCATCATCTTCTGGGACCGCTTACTTCTTCTTCAAATAGGGCGCCAGTTTGCGCACGCGCGTGCGGGTCCCCTTGTGAGTGACCTCGAAGGTTTCGTCGAATTGTCGTTTCACTCGTTTCGGCTTCTTGCGCCTCAGGTGGCTCTTTCCGGTTTTGGTGCGCATCAGCTTGCCTGTGCCGCTGTAGCGCAGCCGTTTGGCTGTAGCTTTGTGCGTTTTAATCTTGGGCATAGTGACCTCACTTCACTGCGCGAAAGCGCACTTCATTCAGAGCGGAGCACTACAGTGTCTGCCATTCCCACGGAGACGTGAAACGTGACATGGTCACACGTTTTGCGTTTCACGCCGGGCCTGGCAATCACCCCAGTGCAGGAGCGATCCTCTCTGCCAGCTCCTATGTGCTCCTTAGCATATCATCAATGCACACAAGCCCCCTCGCTGCTGAAGGGGAGAACCGCTCCCCTGTGCGAGGGGGTTTGTCGGCTACGTTTCTCGGTTGGGAGCCGAAGGCACCGTGCTCCGAAAGGCTCTCAGTGAGCTAATACGATGTCAGCTCTCCAAGGCTTCGGAGGAATTCTCAGACGCCCCGCTTTCATCGGGGCAGGACTATCCTGTCGCTGGCGCCTCCGCATCCTCTTTCTTCGATTGGGCTCGCGTCTTCTTGCCGGGGGCTGGGGCCAAGACCATCAGCATCGTACGCCCCTGGCGAGTAGCTCGCTGTTCCACCTCCCCGACGTCCGATAGCTCATCAGCGATCCGCTGCAGCAAAGTCAGCGCTACCTCAGGATGCGTCACCTCTCGGCCACGAAAACGCAGCCATACTTTTACCTTGGCGCCGCTCTGCAGGAAACGGCGGGCAGCACGGACGCGAACGGCGATGTCGTGCTCACCGGTCTTTGGGCGAAGTCGGATTTCCTTGATCTCGACTCTCTTCTGAGAACGGCGAGCCTCCTTCTCCCGCTTAGTCTGTTCGAACCGAAACTTGCCGTAGTCCTGTATGCGACAGACAGGCGGGTTAGCCTGAGGGGCAATCTCGATCAGATCCAGTCCGCCCGCATAGGCCAGATCCAGCGCCCTACGGACGGACATGATGCCGACCTGCTTGCCGTCAGCACCGATCACCCGTACCTCGCGAGCGCGAATCCCTTCATTGATGCGTGTTCTTTGTCTGGCGATGCTAGTACCTCACAATCATTGCAACAACGGGACCTCAGCGTCCCGTCACACCCCAGGCTCCCAGCCAGAGCCTCAATACAGTGTCTTACTATAGCACATCTGGGACAGGAAGTCAAATCAGTTGACTGTCTTCTGGAACATGGCAAGCTGCGCCGCAGCCCCGCGCGTTGTCAAACTCGCCAAGTTGTGCTAAAATGATCGTCGTTCTGAAGGCTATTGGACAGCATTGAGGAATGATGGCTGCAAGCAAAGTTGCCTTGATCCAGGGCGACGACCGGCGAGAGAATATCCTGAAAGCACTAGACCTGGTCGGCGATCAGATCGATTGGGTGAGAAAGCAGCGCGTGCTCATCAAGCCCAACTTCGTCTCCACCGAGCGGCCTCTCTCGGCCACCCACGTGGAGGCGGTGCGAGCGCTGCTGGAATGGCTGCGTTGCCGCTACGATGGCCCTATCGTGATCGGCGAGGGCGCGGCGACCAGAAGCACCTGGGAGGGATTCGCCAACTATGGCTACCTGAGCCTGCCTGACGAGTATGACGGCGTGGAACTGCGCGACCTCAACAGTGACGAGCCGGCGGCCGTGCGCGTGTTCGATCACCGCCTGCGCCCGCTGACGCTGCACGTTGCCCGCACAGCGCTGGAGAGCGTTTGCCGCGTTGCCATTGGCCCGCCCAAGACCCACGACGCAGTCATCATCACCCTGTCGCTGAAGAACATGATCATGGGCAGCCTCATCAGCCGATGGGCTCCCTGCCCGCCAGCGCATCTACTGGAAACCGCTCGAAGTGGCAGGGGCGGTGCCGATCAACCGACGCAGCCATCAGTTGGGTTTGCGCTGGCCGGCCGTGGCCTCTACGCCAATCTGCCCGCCTGGATCAAGAACCTGTCGCTGATGGAGTGGACAAAGGCGGCCTATCTCAGCCGCTCCAAGGGCAGCGACAAGCAACGGATGCACCAGAGCCTGCCGCTCCTCAATCTGAACCTGTTCGCCCTGGCTCCACTGCTGCATCCACACCTGAGCATCATTGACGGCTGGGAGGCCATGGAAGGGGACGGCCCCACGCGTGGCGACGCTCTACCATGGCGCATCGCCGTGGCCAGCGCTGATTTCCTGGCCGCCGACGCTCTGACGGCGGGCTTGATGGGGTTCCCCATCGAAGGCGTAGGCTACCTGCACTACTGTCATCAGGCGGGGTTGGGCGCCGGCTCACTGGAAGAGATGGACATCGTGAGCAACGTCGAGCCGGAGGCGGTGCGGCGCACCTTCCGCCCGTCGCCCACCTACCGCATACAGAGAAGATGGCAAATACGAGATACCGACCGATGGCTGCGCGAGGCGTTGAGACTCAACTCAGTTTGCAGGAAGTGGCGCTTCAATCCCGAGGTTCCTGCCCCGGCGGTCCAGGCAGGGGACGAGCAGTGATGAACGCTCGCCAGCGCTTTCTGGAGACGCTGCGTTTCGGCCAGCCAGACCGACCGTCCACCTACGACTTCCACATCCGTGACGACGTGTTGGAGCGCTGGTACGACGAGGGGTTCCCTCGCGGGGCGAGCGTTGCTGAGTTGTTTGGTCTTGATCGCTGGGAGCTTTTCGGTCCCCGCGCAGACGTCTCGCTGAACCTGTACATGAGCGAGCCCTTCGAGGGGCGGCTGCGCAGGCGAGCCGACTCGCGGCGGCTGCGGCGAGGCTACGATGCTTCGAACCCGCACCGCTACCCGCTTGACTGGAGTGAGCAGGTGCGGTGCTGGCGGGAGCGGGACTATCCGCTGGGCATCACGGTCTGGCGGGGCTGGCTGCAATCGCTGGCCGTCGGCGATTGGCTCAGCCTGCTAGACGTCCTCCACCTGGTGCACGATGACCCGAAGCTGCTGGACGAGATGACAGTGTTCATCACCGACTTCACGCTGGCGGTCATTGAACGGGCGTTGCGGGAGGTGCAGTTCGACTACGCCATCTTCGACGAGACCATCGCCTCCAACCACGCGCCGGTGGTCTCGCCGCAGCACTTCCGCCGTTTTCTGCTGCCCGCTTATCACCGCATCATTGAGCGGCTGCGGCAGGCGGGGATCGGGATTTTCATCTGGGATACGCACGGGCACGTGGGGCCGCTGCTGCCCGTCTGCCTGGAGGCGGGGATCAACTGCCTCTGGTCAGGCGACAGCAAGGCTTCGGGCACCGACTACGTACCGCTGCGGTCTCGCTACGGGCGGCGGCTGGCGCTCATCGGCGGTATTGATCTGCGGGTGCTATACCAGGACGAAGCGGCCATCCGCTCTGAAATTGAGACCACCGTGCCTCCACTCCTGGCCAGCGGCGGCTACGTGCCCATGGTGGACGGCCGGTTGCGCCGCGGGGCGCCGTATCGGAACTATATGCTGTATCGTACGCTGATCCAACAGACGACCAGAGGAGATAACCCATGACTAACACCGTTCGCGTGCGCATGGCGCCCAGCCCGACTGGCTACTTCCACGTCGGTTCGGCGCGCACAGCGCTCTTCGGCTGGCTTTTCGCCCGTCGTCACGGCGGCAAGTTCATCTTGCGCGTCGAAGATACGGACCGCACCCGCTACGTGCCCGACTCCCTCGACGACATCCTGGACTGTATGCGCTGGCTGGGGCTCGATTGGGACGAGGGCCCGGAGGTGGGGGGCGACTACGGCCCCTACTTCCAGTCGCAGCGGTTGGAGATGTACCAGGAATACACACGCTGGCTTGTAGACAGTGGCTACGCTTACACCTGCTACTGCAGCTCGGAGCGGCTGGCCCAACTGCGACAGGAGCAGCGGCGCGGTGGTGCTCCCCAGATTGGCTATGACCGCCACTGTCGCTATCTGACTGTCGAGAAGCGCGCCGAGTACGAAGCTCAGGGAGTAGTGTCCGTCGTGCGGCTCAAGGTGCCTATGGAGGGAGAGGTCTGCTTCGACGATATTGTCTATGGCCGCATCTGTTGGGAAAACGCCAACCTCCGCGACCCTGTGCTGCTCAAATCCGATGGCTGGCCCACCTATCACCTGGCAAACGTCATTGACGACCACCACATGTCCATCACCCACATCATGCGGGGCGACGAATGGTTGAGCAGCGTGCCCATGCACGTCCACCTTTACGCTGCCTTCGGCTGGAAGCCACCCGTCTATGCTCATGTGCCCATCGTCCTCAACCCCACCGGCAAGGGCAAGATGAGCAAGCGGAAGAAGGGAGGGGGCGGCGAGGAGTATCCTGTGTTCGTTAGGGAGTTCCGCGCCGCGGGCTACCTGCCGGAGGCGTTGTTCAATTTCCTGGCCGGCCTCGGCTGGTCCTACGACCCCGAGGTGGAGATCTTCACCCGCGAGCAAGCTATCTCTCGTTTCGCTTTGGAGGACATCAACTCTTCTCCGGCGGCCTTCCCCTTCGACAAGCTGGAATGGATGAACGGGGTCTACGTCCGCGGTTTGAGCGAGGATGAGCTATGCGAGCGGCTGGTGCCTTTCGTCGCCGCTGATCTGGGGATGACGGAGGAGAAGATGCAGGCCAGGCCGGAACTGCGGCAGTTCATACCTCTGATCCAGGAGCGCACAAAGCTGCTGACCGATGCCACGCCGCTGGTGGATTTCGCCTTCACCGACGTGTTGAGCTACGAGCCGGAGATGCTCGTGGCCAAGAAGATGACGCCGGCGGAGTCGCTGGTCGCGCTGCGCGCTGCCCGCGCCGCCTTGGCCGAGCTCCCTTCGTTCGACGCCAACGCTTTGGAAGGGATGCTGCGGCCGCTGGCGGCGGAGTTGGGGTTGAAGGTCGGGCAGCTTCTCGGCATCCTGCGCGTGGCCACCACGGGGAAGAAAGTTGCTCCGCCCCTCTTCGGCACGCTGGCCATCCTGGGGCGGGAGCGGGTGCTGGCGCGGTTCGAGGCCGCAGAGGGGATACTGGAACGGCTGGTGGCGTAAAGCGTGAAACGGCTCTGCTGGAAAAAGGCCAAAAGCCATCAGCGGATTAAGCAGATGAAGCGGACGAATATGAAACAAATCCGCTCAATCCGCTTAATCCCCTGACGATCTTGGGTTTTTTCAGAGGAGTCGTCTTGCGCATCACGCATCACGTCTTCACAGATTTCGAGTGTGTCTGATGGGCTCCGATTTGCCAACTATCCCCACTTGTGTTAGAATTCGACCACTGCTGGGGGATAGTTTAACTGGCAGAACGGGTGACTCTGAATCACTTGGTCGGGGTTCGAATCCCTGTCCCCCAGCCTAACTCCCAAATCCTACCGGCTGAATGGGCAGCCCCATCCGGGGTGATCGCGACGCTTGATCCACAACTGATGCCCCGCCCTGGGGCATTGTTTGTCTCGCGTAGCTTCTGCTGGCTCTGGTCATGCCAACGCCGATAGAGAGATTTTCTTCCTGCTCATCATCCACTTTTGCGTTTGGCTTGGATAATACACTGTCCGCCTCCCCCGACCACACTTGAAGCGAACTGGAGTGCATCTCGAAGTGCAGGAGTCATTGCTGCTATCCGATCCCAAGATTCTCGTCGTGAGGGCGAGTTACTGCGCTGCGATCAAGCGACTCGCGCCGCAGTTGGTGAACGCTGGATGCCACCTGTTGGACAGGATTTCAACGCCCAATTGGACTCTGGAATGGCATCTGCCACGATGGTTGGGTGACGCATTCGGCCTCCCCCCCGCAAGAATACAGGCCCTGGTTCTCTCCAATGTATATGGGTTGACCTATGTTCGTCTCCAAGACGACCTGGTGGACGATGAGGTGAGCCAGGCGACTCGGATGACTACGATCCTTTTGGCCACGGCCCTGTATCACCTGTGGATGCTGCAGTACGTGCAGCTCTTTGCAGGAGAATCGCCGTTTTGGAGCTACCTGGAGCGGTTCATGGCTCAGTGGCTGAGGGCCACACAGAGCAGCAACAACCCGCCGGTGACTGGTTTTCAGTCCTACAGCGAGGAGGACTTTCTCCGATTGGGAGAGCGAGGCGCTCCCCTCAAGATCTGCTGCGCCGGGGCCTGCCTGCTGGCAGGTCGAGAGGAGGTCATCCCACCGCTGACATCGGCCGTGGATCATCTCCTGGTGAGTGCCGTCCTGATAGACCACGCCAAGGATTGGGCCGACGACCTGACCGCTGGCCGGTACAATGCTTTCGTGGACTATGCCTCTCCCCATCCGCAGGTGCCCCACCGACGGGAGGCAAACCGTCGCCAGGTACTGGAAGAGATCTGCCTCGGTGATGCAGCGCGGCCCTATTTCGATGTGTTACAGAAACATGTCCAGATAGCTGCTGAGAAGGCCCGGGCAGTCGCCTGTCCAGGCCTGATCCAGCACTTGCAGTCGTTCGAGAGTGGAGTGGTGACCATACGTGACCGTCTGGCTGACGAGGCCAAGGCGTGGCTTCGTATGGCAACGGAGCAGCTCTTTGGGTCATCCCTGCTGTCTGACCCTCCAACAATCCCTGATGAAAGGAGGTGATACAAGTGGCAAATCGAGAACAGTTGGACCGATTGGTGGGAAAAACGATGTTGGACGTCAGCTTCCGAGACAGGTTGCTTGGGGATCCAGAAGGCGCGGCCGAGAGCATCGGCGTGAGTCTGACCGAGGCTCAGGCCAATCGCATCCGTCAGTGGGATCTGGATGTGCTGGACGCACTGGCGGGTCCCTTTGAGGACTGGCTGAACTGGCTCATCCAATGGTTGACGGAGCTCTTTGGTAGAGGATGGTAGCGACCTCCCTCAAGAGGCTATCCGAACGATGGGCAGGATGCTGGTAGGGTACCCATCGAGGAAATCATAGGACGCGGACGAGCACAAAGGCAGCCATGGTGATGGCTGCCTTTGTCGATTCCTCGGCTCTTGCAGGCAGATCGCCGCTACGCCCGACCACGCAGTCGCCTCCGCTCCCTGTCTTGACCGGCCCAGGCAAGACCGCAGTCAGCGGAAGAACGGAACAAGCGGAAAGCCAGTTCCGAACTTTCGCTTTTCCGCTGACAAGATCTCTCTCCCCCTATCTCTGCCCTTGCCTTTGCGCTCTCTCGATCCTCGCCCAGGTATCGCGCAGCGAGACCGTCCGGTTGAACACGAGCCTTTCGGGAGATGAATCCTCCGTGTCCACGCAGAAGTAGCCCTGGCGCTCGAACTGGACGATGCTTCCCGGCGCGGCGCCTGCCAGGCTTGGTTCCACACGGCACCCCGTCAAGACCTCCAGCGAGTTCGGATTCAGGTCGTCTACGAAATCCTCCCCCTCCTCCACGTCCAGCGGGTTGGCCATGGAGAAGAGACGATCATACAAGCGCACTTTGGCTTCCAGCGCGTGGGGCGCCGAGACCCAGTGCAGCGTCCCCCTGACCTTGCGTCCGTCGGGAGCCGAACCGCCACGCGTTTCGGGGTCATAGGTGCAATGCAACTCGAGCACCTCGCCCTGTTCATCCTTGATCACGTCCACGCAAGTGACTAAGTAAGCATAGCGCAGCCGCACCTCGCGGCCAGGAGCCAAGCGGAACCACTTCCTAGGCGCATCCTCGCGATAGTCGGTCCGTTCGATGTACAGCTCGCGGGAGAAGGGTACCAGGCGCGTCCCGGTGTCGGGGTCCTCGGGGTTGTTGATGCATTCCATCTCCTCCACCAGGTCCTCTGGATAGTTGACCAGGACGACCTTGAGGGGACGCAGCACACCGAACGCGCGCGGCGCGCGCTTGTTCAGATCCTGGCGCAGGCAGTGCTCCAGCAGAGCGACATCCACGATGCTGTTGGCCTTGGCCACGCCGATGCGACCACAGAAATCACGGATGGCCTCCGGCGTGTAGCCCCGTCGCCGCAAGCCGGACAGCGTGGGCATCCGCGGATCGTCCCAGCCGCTGACGAGCCCTTCGTTCACCAATCTCAGTAGCCTGCGCTTGCTCAGCACGGTGTAGCTAACGTTGAGACGAGCGAACTCGATCTGCCGCGGATGGTAGATATCCAAGGCGTCAAGATACCAGTTGTACAGAGGGCGATGATCTTCGTATTCCAACGAGCAGAGCGAATGCGTGATCCCCTCGATGGAGTCGGACTGGCCGTGGGCGTAGTCATACATCGGGTAGATGCACCATTGGTCGCCCGTGCGGTGATGCTCGGCGTGCAGGATGCGGTACATGACGGGGTCGCGCAGGTTCATGTTGGGAGAGGCCATGTCGATCTTCGCCCGCAGGGTGCGGGCGCCGTCCGGGAATTCGCCGGCGCGCATGCGCTCGAAGAGGTCTAGGTTCTCTTCCACTGAACGATTGCGATACGGGCTATCTTGCCCCGGCTCAGTCAAGGAGCCCCGGTATTCTCGGACCTCATCTGCGCTCAAGTCGCAAACGTACGCCTTGCCCCTTCTGATCAACAGCACAGCATATTCGTAGAGTCGCTCGAAGTAGTCCGACGCGTAGAACAGCCGATCACCCCAGTCGTATCCAAGCCAGCGGATGTCCTCCTTGATCGACTCGACGTATTCAACTTCCTCTTTGGCTGGATTGGTATCGTCGAAGCGCAGGTTGCACAGGCCGCCGAAATCCTCAGCGACACCGAAATCAATGCAGATGGCCTTGGCATGTCCAATGTGCAGATAGCCGTTTGGCTCTGGCGGAAACCGCGTGTGCACTCCACCGCCGAAGCGGTTCGTCCTCAAATCCTCCTTGACAGCATCTCGAATGAAGTCAGATGGGCGGGCAGCATCGGTTGTGGTCATACTCACAGCTCCCTTCTTGCCTTTTCTTTCAGTTGCGGTGTTTCTCGAAGAGCGAATGCGCAAACAATGGTAGCGATCATAGCCAGTACATTGTACCAGAAAACGGTGGAAGGCACAAAGGAGTTTGCCCTGCGCCAGGCTTGTTCCGCAAAGGTTGGTATGTCATACTGGGTCACGAGGAGGTGGTTCCATGCCCGACATGCGTGAAGTGGTCCAACCGCAAGTGCAATCGTGGCGCGACATGTTGGCCAAATGCGGCGCGGCGAACTAGGCAGTCTGATCGTCTCCACCTGCGTGCTGCCACGCTATCGCATTGGCGATCTCATCCTGGCCTTCGGCGACGGCTATTCCCGCTGCATCGGCCGCGAGCGCCCCTTCGCTTGCCTACGCTACCTGTGGGATGGTCTCTGGAATTGGGATTTCGGACCCCGGGCAATCTGAGACGAGGTGACAAGGAGGTCAGGGAGGCAAGGAGCAGGTTTCCCCCTTGCTCCTTGTCTCCCTCTCACTCTCTCTCCTTGTCTCAGATGGCAGCGTGAGAGCGCCTCTGGTCGTCACAAACCACAGGCCTCCCTATGACAGAGTGGCCTATGGCCGCTTCCATTTGAAGAGGCCACCGAAAAGGATGGCCAGGCCGACAGCAATGGGGATGAGCGGCCATAGTTGGTCGAAGTCGAAGGGCAAGAAAGTTCCGCTGGCCCCAATGATCAGTAGAACGACGCCGGCGATGATCTTGCCGCCGACAGGGCGTCGGTAGTCAGGCACAACCAGGCGCACGATGGCCTCCAGGATGAAGATGCCCCCGATGCCCAGCAGGAACCAGGCCCACCAATCTCCCCATCTGATGAAGCCTAGGTCCAGGTTGGCAAGGAGCATGGTCACGCCGAGCCAGATGATGATCAACGCACTCATGGCCGTCCCTAGGGGATCTCTCACCCACTTTTCCTCGAAGCTTTCGCCCTTCTCGCTTCCCTTTTCTTCCTTCTCGTCCTTCTCGTTTGAGCTCATCTTGTCTCTCCTTTCGTGCTCTGCAATGGATGTATTCCCAGTGTCGCGATGTCTGTCCCGCTGATTGTCTGCTTGCACCACCCCCTTTCAACGTCGGCGGCCAGGATCTGCTTCCAACAACTCCTCGGATCGGCCCTGACACGGGCAAGCCGGAACCAAACAAGAGTATTCTGCCGCAGGGTGAGGTCGCCTTTGCCCCGCATGACCACGTCCATCGCAGGCTGCTGCCGCAGCGTCTCCTCGGCTAGAAAGGTGACATGCGGCCCGCCCAGCAAGGTGACGGCGTTGGGGTTCACCCTCCAAGACGCCAGTGAGCTGCGCCACCTCCAGAGGTGGGGAGACGCAATCGCCCATCAGGTACCAGACCTTCTTCGGCGGCTCAATGAGAAGCACGTTCATCGACTTCACCTCTAGCGAGGAGCCATAGCCCGAATGCAAACGAGGCAGAGAGAGCAAAAGCGAGAGCGACGAGGATAGCCATGTCGCCGCAGCATTATAGCAGAAAAGGCAAGAACGCACAAAGGTGCTTCCGTGAGCTATGTTTGCTCAGCAAGGGTAGGTATGCTATAATAGTGTATGACATGACGAAGCCCATGGACGCCGACTTGCTGGTGGTGGGTGCGGGCTCTATCGGGTCGAACACTGCCTCTGTCTTCCGTCGTTCGTCCTTCGTCGTTCTCTTGTGACTGTACAGGGATTTCAAGCTTTGGATACTCATGCCCCCTGAGATCATGAAACACAAGGTTGACCAGGCGCTGATTGCCCTTCGGCAGGCCGATCCTCAGGCCACCGTCGCTGCCATCGTACGCACGGCGGAGGCAGTGGAGGCGCACCGCACCGAGGTGGAAGCCGCCGGCCTCGCCGTGCAGCGGGTCTTCCGTCTGGCGCCTGGCTTGGCAGTGGAGGGCAAGGTCACCGACGTGTTGGCTCTGGCCGACCGGCCCTGGGTAAGGTCGATTTCACTCGATCGGGAAGTGCACGCGATGCGTGGAACGTGATGCGTGAAACGTGAAGTGTGGAACGTGAGGCATGAACCTGATGCGTGAGCCTGATGCGTGAACCTGATCTGAGGGAGTTGTACTCCCGAACAGGTGCTCGAAGTGCAACTTCTCGCCATTGGGTAGATACGTAGTACAAGGAGCTGACGAGATGGCAGACAAAGTTCACCCGCGTGTGCTGGAGTACCTGGCCCTCAGAGAGCCCGGACAGCCGATACCGGTGATCGTCAAGTACGCCAAAGTGCAAGTACCTGAACAGCGGAGGCGGAGGCGAATCTGGGGCACGGCGGATCGCTACCTCTACCGCCGGGTGTCTGCTGTGGCCATGCAAGTAACGGCGGCCGGACTGGGTCGGCTGAACGAAGATCCGAATGTCGTCGCCGTGTGGCCCGATCTGCTGATGCACACGATGCTGGACGTGTCCGCGCCCCACATCCGGGTGCCTGAGGTGTGGGCTGAAAGCGGCAAAGGTGCCGGGATACGCGTGGCGGTGGTGGACACGGGGATTGATGCCGACCATCCCGACCTCGCCGGCCGAGTGGCGGCAACGGTCAGCTTTGCCGGAGCGAGCGGCGCCGACGGCCACGGGCACGGCACGCATGTGGCGGGCACCATCGCCGGCAACGGCACGGCCAGCCAGGGCCGCTACGTGGGCATGGCCCCTGAAGCGCTCATCTACGCCGCCAAGGTGCTGCGGGACGACGGCTCAGGGATGATGAGCGACGTCATGGCTGGCGTGGAATGGGCCGTTGACCAGCATGTGCAGGTCATCAACCTCTCTCTGGGCAGCGACGAGAAGAGCGACGGCGCCGATCCCCTCTCTGAGTTGTGCGACGCAGCGATGGCACAGGGTATCGTGGTCTGCGTGGCGGCAGGGAATGCAGGGCCTGGTCAAGGTACGGTAGGCTCGCCCGCCAGCGCCCGCCAGGTCATTACCATCGGCGCTGCCACGGACGTTGACCGGATTGCCAGCTTTTCCTCACGAGGGCCAACGAAGGATGGGCGCACCAAGCCGGATGTGACGTTCCCTGGAGTGGACATCGTGGCCTGCCGCGCTGCGGGCACGCGCATGGGCACTCCGGTTGGTGAGCATTACACCCAAGCTTCAGGTACCAGCATGGCCACTCCGCACGCGGCCGGTGTAGCCGCGCTGTTGTTGGGAGCAGAGCCCGCCCTTACACCAGCGGAGGTCAAGGCCCGCTTCCAGGCTGGGGCTGTGGACCTGGGGCTGGACGGGAACACGCAGGGGGCCGGCAGGGTGGATGCCTACGCCGCGCTCACTCAGGAGGAGCCCCCCCCAGGGCCGCCTCCTCCTCCTCCGCCACCACCGCCTCCCGCGCCACCGGACGGTTGCCTGGCCGCGCCCCTGCAATGGCTGGGGATTCATCCATAGGGACGTCAGCGGAAGAGCGGAACGAGCGGAGAGGGGGGGGATATCACGCACGGTGGCCAGTTCAGCCGCCTGCCGGTAGATGTCCCGAATCTGCGATAGAGTCATCGTCCCCACGGCGAAGGGGCTTCCCCAGACGAAGCAATGGTCGCATTCGTGAGTGCACTTGTAGCTGAGCAGCAAATGCAAGCCAGTGAGGTTCATGGCTTCCCGCGCTTGAAATCGTGAGCCCGAATCTGAGGCTCTGCCACAGCCTTCTTGGCTTGCTATCCGTCTCTCATGATCAACGGGAAGATGAGGCTACGCTTCAGCGCCGAGGCACGCTCGCTGTGGAAGATGCCTCGTTGTGCCCCGGCCAAACGTCCTGCCCACACCGCATGCAATCGCCCGTCAGGAGCCGCTGCCAAGGCCACATCCTGCAAGCCCAGCGGATTGCTAGCGATCCTCTCGGTCGGGAACCAGTCGCGGGCCTGGGCCCCCTTGCGACAGGATCGCAGTGTCGTTCCCTCCGTCCATATCACGTGCAGATAGTCCTGAGGTGTGATGACGAGGCGCGCCAGGTGACACTCGTCCGGCGATTGCGAGATATTGGCGGGCACCGACCAGTAGCCCACCTGACCATAGCTGCAGCGAATCTGCCAGCCACTGCCCATCTCCTCTTCCCAGACCAGATAGGCAATGCCCTGATTGTCCAGGCCTAGATCGCCGATGGCGGAGTGAGCCCCGGCGCTGGCGGAGATGTTCTCTGGCAGCGACCACCCGTAGCCATCCCAACGGCTGTAGTAGATTTCGAAGGGGCTGGAGGGGGTGTCTTGATCTTGCCAGATCACATGCAGCCGGTTTTGTGCGTCAACAGCCAGGGCAGGAACGCTGCCGCGGGCGCTGGGAATGGGTCCGCTGACCCAGTAGCCATTCTCCTGATGGGCATGGTAGATCACCGAGTAGCCCGGAGTAGTGTCAGCCCAAACACCGTACAGAATGCCATCGGGAGCCAGAGCAATGCGCGGCATGCCCGAAGCGCCACTGGTATGGGAGATGTTGCGTGGCAAGCTCCAGACATCGTACCTGTAGGAGACGTGGTATATCTCCCAGTTGCCGCCGAACTCATTGGCAAAGAGCGCGTGCACTGTACCTGCATCATCTACGACCAGCGTGGGCCTCTCGCCCATGGCCACACGGACAGGCGAGGACCAGATGTCGCCCGTGCGGTAGCTGTGGTAGATCTCGTCCCCCTGTTCCCAAAGCACGTGCACCGTGCTGTCGGGAGCCAAACCCACTGCCGGGGAGAGAGAGTCTGCAGCGCCGTGGGACGGGTTGACTGCCGAGCTCCAGGCGGCGTCCTCCGCACTCCGAGACGAGACGACTTCGATGCCTGATGTTGGCATTTCAGACGGTTTTGGGCCTTGGCGAAACCAACCAAGGACTCGTCCCCAGAACCGTGGAATGAGGCCGGGCCGTGCGGCCTTGGATCCGACAGGGTCAGATGAGCGCGACTCAGGTAGCGACATGAGAGCCTCCTTCTCGTTCTTCTTCTCCTTCTCCTTGGGCGGCGTCAACCCTTGCGGACTTGCCCACAGTCCGTTGCGGGAGCAGCAGCAAGAAAGGGCTCACGCGGTTCAGGCTGAGATCCCCTGCCTGCGGCTGAACCAGACGATTGAAGTCAGCCGCCTGCGACGACTCGAAGTGTCTCCCTTCAGTGCACCCATTATACCATTGGCTTTCCCATACGTCAATATGCTAGCAGGAGAGTGTTGCACGTTGGGGACAAGCTCTCCCATGACTCTACTGAAAGAAGGTCAAGAACCATCGGCGGATTGGGCGGATGAAGCGGATGAGAATCAAACAGAATCCGCTCAATCCGATCAATCTACTGACAATCTCACGTCTTTTCAGAGGAGTCCTCCATACGTTTTCAATGAGCCACAGGCATGATCAGTTGCGGGGAAGCGCTCTGCCAGTAGGCATTTTTGCAGGCAAAGCCCTGCGTGATACAATAGGGGGCGCAGCGGGGATGCTTGGTGGAGACAAGTGGAGAGCGCCAAGGTACGGGCCCTGGCGCTCCTGGCGGCGAGAGAACGCTGACATCTCTCGACTACACTTTGGCACATTTGCCTGGGTGTTGCTTGACGTTTCCCTAACGAGTGGCCTACGGCTACTCGTTGCTTACACTCCGTTGGGAGGCAGACGTGGATCATATCGCGCCCACCGTGGCAGCTTACGATGTTCTCGCTCCTGACTACGCCGAGCGATGGTTTGGTCTGCACCTGGGCAAGCCACTGGCACGATTCCAGGCTCATGTGCCACAGGGGTCATGGGTGCTCGACGCGGGTTGCGGTCCTGGCAGGGACGCACAGAGCCTCCAGGCGCTGGGCTATCGCGTGCTGGGTTTCGACCGTTCTGTTGGCATGCTGAGCGAAGGGCGGCAGCGACGCGTGAGTGTGCCGCTGGCCCTGGCGGATCTGCTCCGTTTGCCGCTTCCGGTCCGTAGCCTGGGCGGCATTTGGGCTTGTGCGTCCCTTCTGCATCTGCCCAAGGCTGGACTGCCTGTTGCTCTGACAGAGTTCGCTCGCGTTCTCGACAGTGGGCATCTCTACCTGGGTCTCAAGGAGGGCGAAGGAGAGGGGTGGCAGACGGAAGGGCGCACCGGGTTGCACCGCTACTTCGCTTGCTACCAACTGAGCGAACTAGTGTCGCTGCTGGAGGGCAGCGGCTTCCAGGTGTTGGAACGCTGGCTTGACCCGCCAGGCAAGGGCCAGCGACACCGATGGATCAGCATGATCGCGACTGTGCGAGCACTGCGCTGATTTGCTCACCAAACCGAGGTGTGCTATAATTTTGATACTGGGAGGCTGGGACATTCGACTCGGTGATATAGTGCGGTGTTCTAGCTGCCAGATAAGACGAATTGAGTGGAAGAAGGAGTGTGAAGGTGCCTCTACTGAGGGAGGAGAAAGAAGCAATCGTAGAAGAGTTCCGCACCCATTCCAGCGACACCGGATCGCCGGAGGTGCAAGTTGCCTTGTTGACAACTCGCATCAATATGCTCATGGAACACCTGAAAGAGCACAAGCATGACGAACACTCGCGACGCGGGCTGCTGAAGATGGTGGGTCAGCGACGCCGGCATCTGGCGTACCTGCGAAGCGTGGACAACCAGCGCTACCAGGGGCTGATCCAACGACTGGGCCTGCGAAAGTGATGGGGTGATGGGAGGAAGGGCGAGCAGATGCGAAGAGAATCTGCTTGTCTCTTTGCTCCGGCAGTGCATCTTGTCGCGCCGTCGGTCTTGGCCCGGTGGCGACGCGGGGAAGCAGTTCAGCAGCAGGCCAACAGAATAGTGGGTAAGTGAGCGGTCTGGCACGACTAGATGCGCAGGAATTGGAGAGCGGGACCAAGTTCGCCGGATTTGGTAATGGTCTCCAGTCCCTGACTTCTAGTCTGCCAGACACCCGCGGCGATTATGTCGCGGGTGTGGCGCGTCTGCTCCCAGCAGCGCACCGTCGCATCGTATACGCAGGGGGGCAGGTTCAGGATGTCACCTGACTCCGATCATAACTAGAAAGAAGAGGACTTGACAATGCAAAAGCACAGTTACAGCGCTCGCATCGGCGAGCATGAGATCATCATTGAGACAGGCACGTTGGCCCGTCAGGCTGGCGGCGCCGTCACCGTGCGCACGGGAGACTCCGTCCTTCTCGCCACGGCCACGACATCACGGAAACCGCGCGAGGGGATGGATTTCTTACCCTTGACCGTAGACTACGAAGAGAGACTCTACGCTGCCGGACGCATCCCCGGCAGCTTCTTCCGCCGGGAGGGGCGTCCCAGCGAGGCTGGCATCCTCCTGTGCCGCCTCGTGGATCGCCCGCTGCGTCCCCTTTTCCCAAAGGGGTATCGCAACGATGTCCAGGTCATTCTTACCGCCCTTTCGGCTGACCAGGAGAACTACCTGGACATCCTCGCCATCATCGGTGCCTCGACGGCGCTGACAATCTCCGACGTCCCCTTTGACGGCCCTGTGGGGGCTGTGCGGGTTGGCCACGTGGATGGGGAGTACGTCTTCAACCCCACGGTCATGCAAATGGAGCATAGCATCCTTGACCTCCGCATGAGCGGAACCGAGGATGCCATCTTAATGGTGGAGGCTGGCGCGCACGAGGTACCCGAGGACATGATCCTGGAAGCGCTACAGCAAGGCCATCGGGAGATGCAGGAGATCATCCAGCTACAGAAGCGGATGGCCGCCGAGCTAGGCAAGCCCAAGCGGACGTTCGTCCCCGCGTTGCCTTCAGACGAGGTGCGAGCCGCTGTGGCATCGCGGTTGGGGAATCGTCTGGCTGAGATCCTTCGCAGTACTTTGTCCAAGGAAGAGCGGAACGCTGCCTTGCGCACAGTGCGGCAGGAGTTGGTGACTGATCTGGAGGAGAATCTTGACCCGCGAGAGGTCAAAGAGGTCTTCGATGACATCCTCAAGGAGATGGTGCGCCAGCGTATCCTGAACGAAGGCATCAGACCAGATGGGCGCGACACCACGACCATTCGTCCCATCTCTGTCCAAGTAGGCATGCTGCCCCGCACGCATGGCAGCGGCCTCTTCACCCGTGGGGAGACTCAGGTGCTGACCATCGCCACTCTGGGCACGCCTCGAGAGGCGCAGAAGCTGGACACGCTGCAACCCGAGGACAGTAAGCGTTTCCTGCATCACTACAACTTTCCTCCCTATTCCACCGGCGAAACCCGTTTTCTGCGCGGCCCCAAGCGCAGGGAGATCGGACACGGCGCTCTGGCAGAGCGAGCCCTTGCGCCCATGGTTCCAGAAACGGATGAGTTTCCCTACACGATCCGCTTGGTGTCCGAGGTGTTGGCGTCCAATGGTTCCAGTTCTATGGCCTCTGTCTGCGGAAGCACGCTAGCGCTGATGGATGCTGGGGTGCCTATCAAACAGCCGGTGGCGGGTATCGCCATGGGGCTGGTCACGGATGGTGGTCACAGCGCGATCCTAAGCGACATCCTCGGTATGGAAGACCACGTGGGCGACATGGACTTCAAGGTTGCTGGAACCCGCTATGGCATCACGGCCCTACAGATGGACATCAAGATCAAGGGCCTCAGTTACGAGATCTTGGAGCAGGCTCTTAATCAGGGGCACGAGGGGCGGCTGCATATTCTGGACAAGATGCTGGAAGTGCTGGCCGAACCAAGAGCGGAGATGTCACAGTACGCGCCGAGCATCGTGACCATCCACGTTGACCCTGACAAGATCGGCAAGATCATTGGTCCTGGTGGTAAGATGATCCGTGCCATCCAGGAAGAGCACGGCGTCAAGATTGACATCGATGATGACGGCTCCGTCTACATTGCCGCTACCGATGGCCTGGCCAGTAAGGCGGCCATCGCAATGATCGAAGGGCTCGTTGAAGAGGCCGCTATCGGCAAGATCTACACTGGTAAAGTGGTACGCACGGAGAACTACGGCGCCTTCGTGGAGATTCTGCCGGGCACAGATGGCCTGGTGCACATCTCGCAACTGGCCGACTATCGGGTGCCCAGCGTAGAGGACGTGGTTCGGGTGGGGGACGAGATCATGGTCATGGTCATCGACATCGATCCTGTCACCCGCAAGATCCGGCTCTCCCGCCAGGCCGTGTTGGAGGGGTGGTCAGCGGAGGAAGCGCGTGAACGTGACCGCCGCCCCTCTGGAGGACAGCGTCCTTCCCGTCCCGGCTCGGGCGATTCCCGCAGGAGCGGATCAAGGTCGGATGACAGCGAGCGACGCCGGACGCCTCCACGCCGCCGGCGCTAGGAGATCGGCCAATAGCTGAGCGGAAAGGACACGAAAGGAACGAAAATATGTACAAAGCCTCGGCCATCAAGCGATAGGGACATGGACATCAACGACGTGCAACATACATCTGTCGACGCACCACCCGGCGGACGGGGGCGCTGGGTGAGAGCGGTTCTGCGCGAACTGCTGGAAACGATCGTTCCAGCGGTGCTCATTGCCGCGCTCATCCATCTCTTCCTAGCTCAGGCGACGCGAGTCTATGGCCAGAGCATGGAACCCAACTTGCACACAGACCAGCGGCTGATCGTGGAGAAGGTCTCCTATCGCTTTCATGGTCCTCGTCGGGGTGACATCGTGGTGCTCAAGCAGCCGAGCTGTGATGATTGCGAGCTGCTGATAAAGCGGATCGTCGGATTGGCTGGCGAGGAGGTCGCCGTCCGCGATGGCCAGGTGTATGTTGATGGCCAACCACTGGAGGAGCTCTACCTGTCCCAGGTCACCCGAGGGCACTACGAGTCTGTGCGGGTGCCTCCCTTGCACGTTTTCGTGCTCGGCGACAACCGTGGCGCTTCGAACGATAGCCGTTCGTTTGGCTTCATTCACCGTGACGAGATCCTCGGCAGGGCCTGGGTCTCCTACTGGCCGCTTGATGAGGTCGGTCTGGTGAGATAGCAGCCCGGGAGGCCTCCCTCTTTCATGGCCGCTTCCGATTCCTCTGGATTGTCTAGCATGAGCACTCGTTGGAGTCCGCTCACCAAAGGCGTCATCGTCGTCAGCAGCGTCATCGCTACGGTCTGGATGCTCTTCCGCTTCAGCAGGCTGCTGTCCCCGGTGATCGTGGCCATCATGTTGGCCTACGTGGTGAACCTGCCGGTCTCCTGGATTGTGCGACGCACACGTTGGCCGCGTACGCCCGTGGTGGCCGGCGTGTTCGTTGTGCTGATCGTGCTGCTGACCCTGGCGCCGGTGTTGATCACCCCTAGGCTGGTCGCTCTGGTGCGGGCGCTCTACCTGAATATGCAGGAGGTCATCTCGACCATCCAGCAATTGACGGCCCGTCCCCTCATCCTGTTCAACGTGGAAATCCCCACGGCAGACCTGGCGACGCAAGTGACCGGCGCGCTGGCTGACCTGCTCTCTCCCTTCGCCTCCGGCGCCATTTCTTTTGCCTTCGGCGCGGCGACCACTGTTGGCTGGCTGTTTCTCATCCTCGTCGTTTCCTTCTACATGGTCAAGGATGCCGGGCGGTTAGCTCGTTACGTGGAGGAGCGCCTTCCCCCTGCCTACGAGCAGGAGTTTCAGCACCTGGGTCGCGAGCTGGGCGAGATCTGGGATGGGTTCTTTCGGGGCAGCCTCATCGTGGGCGTCATCGATGGCCTCGTTTTCGCCATTGTGCTGACCATCATCGGCATGCCCAACGCACTGATGCTGGCGCTGATCGCCGGTCTGTTCGCGCTGATTCCCAGCATCGGCCCGGTGCTGGCGGCCGTTCCCGCTGTGCTGCTGGCGCTCTTCCAGGGTTCTACCTACCTCCCGCTGAGCAAGTCCTGGTTTGCTTTCCTGGTTGCGATGATCTACCTGGTCATCTTCGAGGTGGACAGCCTCTACACGGTGCCCCGCGTTTTGGGACAGCGGGTGAAACTTCATCCGGCGGTGGTAATCGTTGGGGCCGTAGGCGGTGCGTTCCTCGGTGGACTGCTGGGCGTGCTGCTTGCTGCACCGGTCCTGGCCTCGGTGCGTGTCCTCGGCGGCTATGCCTACCGCAAGATCTTTGACTTGGAACCCTTTGCCGTCCCCGCCATGCGCGCAGGGGAGGTGGAGATCCAAGAGAAAGGGCTGATTGCCGGCCGGCTGGTAGAGGCGGTGCTCTTCGATCTGGATGGCACTCTGCTGGAGAGCGACAACGCGCTGGAGGAGCAGTGGGCAGAGCGGTTGGGTCCTGTGAAGAGGCTTCTGCCCAATGGCGACACTCGCCGGGCTGCGCGCCGGCTGGTGATGGCTGCTGAGGGGCCGGTCAATGGTCTCATCACCCTACTGGATCGCCTGAGCCTTGACGACGAGACCTTTGCGCTGAGGGGAAGGCTGCGACGTTGGCGTGACAAGTCGGCTGCTTCCGAGCCCCGCCTGCTGGCTGGCGCCGCGGAAACACTGAGGGCACTGGCCCTATACTATCGGCTGGGGGTGGTGACCACCCGCAGCCGGGCCGACGTGGAATCATTTCTGGCTGGCGAGGAATTGCAGGAACTCTTGACGGTGGTGGTTACCCGTGACAGCAGCCAACGGCTCAAACCACACCCGCAGCCGGTGCAGGATGCGGCACAGAAGCTGGACGTGGACGTGACACGCTGTGTCCTGGTGGGCGATACGAGGGTAGACATACGCGCTGCCAAGGCCGCGGGAGCGCTGGCAGTAGGCGTCCTCAGCGGCTTTGGGGAGCGGAAGGATTTGATACAGGCTGATCTGATCCTGGAAGACGTGACAGAATTGGAGCAATGGCTGTTGCGAAGCAGCAGGAACGGGTTGACGAGCAAAGAGTGACGAGAGACGTTGCTCTTTGGAATGGTTCAGGCAAGCCCGGGAATGACCGGAACCCTTCCCAAGTGGTGATCCCGCTCCCAGGGGTAGACGACCCAGGTATCGGTGTGGGCAGCGTAGTAGTCGGGCGCGGTGTCGGGAAAGAGAGACTGTGTGGGCTTGTAGTGGAGCACAGCCAACTCCGGGCTGCCGCCAGCAGCCTCGATGCGGCCTTTCACAGTCATGATGGTGCGCCCGCTGTCCCAGATGTCATCCACGACCAGGATGCGCTTGTCGAGCAGCAGCGAGTCGCTGGGGAATTGCAGGAAAATGGGCCAGGCTAACGTCCGCTTGATGCCCGAGTAGAACTGCACCGAGGCGGTGAGGATGTGGCGGATGTCGAGCGCTTGGCAGATCAGCCCACCGGGTACAAGGCCGCCACGGGTGATGATCATCATGGCGTCGTAGGGTCCGCCTAACTGTGGTAGCAGGTGCTCCATCAGTGCATCCACGTCGGCCCAGGTCAAGATTCTCTTTCCATCTTCTTTTTTGGCGTCCATTGGTTCCGTCTCCATCTTTTCCTTCATTTTTTCGTTCCTTTCGTGTCCTTTCCCTCTCCCTCCATTTCCTTTCTTCCCCACCCAGGCGCGGCTTTGCACCAGCACCATCTCTCCCATGGTCACGCCCAGCGCTGCCGCCGTCACCTCGCACTTGGCCTTCAGCACAAAGAAGATGGGAGCGGGCACATCGTCCAGGCTCTCCAAGTTACCCTGTCCCTTGCTGATGATCAGATCGGCGGCAGCGAACTCTCCGCGAAAGGCCTCGGAGCAAGCCGCCAGCGGTACTCCTATCTCCCCCGATCCCGTGCTGATCACCCGCGCCGCCTGGTCCATTCCCACAGCCCGAGCGTCTTCCTCCGTCGCGTCGTTGAGAATGGGCCTGCTCTTCACGGCGAAGACGACCTCCGCGCCAGCCGCGGCAATCTCCTCCACCAGCACCTTATCGAAGACGATCTCGCCGGCGTTGTCGCCCAGGTAGAGGACACGCTGGGCGCGCCGCAGCGCCGCTCTGAGCGCCGGCAGGTCATTGATCGCCAACCCCTCGGCAAACACCTTGGCGATGGTGCCCTCGATGTCCACATCGTGCCCCGAGAGCCGTCCCAGGATGCCCAGGTCAATGACGTTGCCCGCCACGGCAACCTTGACCGCGGCCTCCAACCGGTCTTTGGCCTTGGCCAGCAGCGCTTTCAGGCGAGGATACATCCGCAAGGCCAGCTCGTTGTACTGCCACTTCTGGGCGGCGAAGGGATCGTCGTTCCCCAGCGCCTGGTGCGCAGCCCACAGCGCCAGCGTGGAGTTGTGGGCGGGGGTGGAGTCCAGGCTGAAGTCGCGCATCGCTTCCATCGCCGCGCGTACGGCCTGAAGTTGCGCCGCTTCATCCGCCCCGCAGCGCGGGCGGCAGAAAGCGCCTGCTTCAGGGAACAGTGCAGACAGTCAGGTTTCGATTTCATCCTTTGCACCCTCGATAGCAGGGCATTGGGCAATCAAGACATCCTCGTTTCGCCCGCGAGAGACTAGGCGCAAGTCCCGTAATCCCCACACGGCCAGGTGCTGCTGATACCAGTCGCGGCTAAGCGCTACGCTCCAGGCCGCCCAACCCCGATAGAGGCTCAGTACCAAAACGCCAGCCGGCTTGAGCACTCTGACCAACTCGGACAACAGCCGTTCGGGATGAGGCAGGGTCTCCAGCAGCCCCAGACAGGATACGACCTCGAATTCGCATCGGTCAAAAGGGAGGGGCTGGCGGGCGTCGGCGACCTGAAATCTGGCGATGCTGCTCAGACCACGGCGGTCGGCCTCGGCTTGAGCGAGAGCCACCATGCGAGGCGACCAATCTATGCCTGATACTCGTCCGCTGAAACCAGGCATAGCGGCTATGGTCAGCGTCAGGTCGCCGGTGGCGCTGCCCACATCGAGAACCTCTTCGTCCCCGCGTAGTTGGAGCGCTTCGATCAAGCTACGCCAGCGCTCGGCCTCGCTGCGAGCGCCAAACATGGCCGGGCCCAGGCGGTCGTAAATCCAGTGCATCAGCCGCTTGCCGAGGTAACGTCCATCAGTCAATATCACGAACAGCACCGCAAATCCAGCCAGGCCCAAAGCCGCAAGAATCATCCAGCCCATCATTTTCCTCTGCTCTCCCTGGATGGCCACATCCAGCGACTGGCCAGCGGACGTGACCATCCGCTATCAGCGATGATGAAGAAGCCTCCAAGAAATCCAAACGCTTGGTATGATAGCTTGAACATGGGGGCTACCCTATGATGCTGTTCGATTGCGCAGCCCCGCCCAGCGCGCCCGCAGTTTGTCCAGGGTCATCGCCTGCCGCAGGACGTCGAAGTCGGGGTGGCGGAAACCACCCAGGAGAACCAACGCCACACCGCCAGCGATGAATCCGACGGTCACCGCCAGAGGCAGCGAGAAACCGCGCAGTACAACGATGACCGCTGCCATCACACTCGCTGCAAGCGCTGGCCGCCAGACGATGTCCAGCCAGGAGATGGTGGCCACATGCCGCCTCACGCAGATGTGGAAGAGGAAAAGCAGCACCAACTCGGATGGAATGAGAATCACTGCCGCCGCCGCATATCCGAAGTGCGGTATGAAGATCAGGTTGGTCACCAGGTTGAAGATCACCCCGATGACGAAGGCCTTGGTCAGGAAGCGCTGCTGGTTGACAGCTATGAGCACGTACTGCGTCACCGAGTTGACGAAGCCGATGGGAATAGAAAGGATGAGCAGCCGCAGAGCAATGGCCGAGCCGGGAAGGTACTCCGCCCCGCCCAGGATGCTGATCAGGGGTTCGGCAGTGAAGAGCACGAAGACCACGACAGGCAAGGCGATCATCAGGAGCAAGCGCAGCGCCAGCCGGTAGGCGCGCACCAACGATTCCTGGGAATCTTGTGCGAAGCGAGACATGATCGGGAAAATGGCCAGGGTCAAGTAAGCGGGAATAACGTTCAAGCCATCCAACCACTTGAGGCCCGCCGAGTAGATGCCTACTGCCGCCGCGCCGCTCAGCGGCCTCAGGATCCAGATGTCAATGCGCCAGAAGATGGTCGCCAGCAGGTGGTTGATCATCAGCGGGAAGGAGAGCCCCATCATCTCCCGTTGGAGCCCACGGTCTGTTTCCAGGCGTGGCGTGAAGAGCTTCTGCCGCAGCAGGATGTAGAGCCAGATCGCCTGCACGCTGTTCATCAGCAGCGCTACACCAGCTAGCCCGACGAAGCCCCACTCCAACGGCGGCAGCAGCACCAGCGCACCCAAGGCCACCTTGCTGAGGGCGATAGCCGAGGCCAGCCCCGCCGGGAATTCCATCTTCTCGTAGGCGTTGAAGGTAGCGCTCACGGCATCGGCGAAGCTGGCAAAGAGCAAGGCAATGGAAAAGAGGGCGATCGCCGCTGCCTCCTCGCCGGTCAGTCCGCCCCAGCGCCAATAGCCCAATACCAGCAGGAGGATCACCGGCAGCGAGGCCAACCAGAGCTTCACGCGCAGCGCCACCACGTTGCTGAAGAAGCGGCTGGCCCCTTCGCGGGTCTTGGCGACCTCGCGGGTCAACAGCGTGCCCAGGCCAAAACGAATGATGATTTCAAAGAAGGTATGGAAGGCGATGGCGAAAGTATAGCTTCCTTCGCCGCCGGGGCTGAGCACACGCAGCCGCAGCATGGCGAAGACAAAGTCCACCCCTTTGTTCAGAAGGGACATGCCCATGGGGATGAGCGTGTTCTTGGCCACGCGCTGCACGGTGTGTTCTTCCTCTTGCGCTTCGCGGTAGAAGCGCCCCCAGGCCCACCAGCCGGCGAGCAGGAACA
>Ga0075120_10000798_pt1 | contig 25956 bp, 23 predicted proteins | sample AntAceMetag02UKL_FD_69792 | JGI IMG/M metagenome (GOLD analysis project Ga0075120, IMG submission 69792) | Saline lake microbial communities from Ace Lake, Antarctica - Antarctic Ace Lake Metagenome 02UKL | ecosystem: Environmental > Aquatic > Non-marine Saline and Alkaline > Saline | place...
CTCCTCCGGCATGAGAGAGATCTAAAACCTTACCCTTTAAGATGTCTTTCTGAATATCATATATCAATACCTCATCAACAGAATCAGTAAATAGCATAAGATATCCTACATGAGCACCGACATTACCTGCGCCTATAATTAATATCTTCATAATAGATCAGATTTTAGCATAGAGAAGAGACTTTAACAACTCCTGTCATTTCTATTTTGAACTAGGCTAAGATAAGTTTAATCTCTTGGAATCTAAATATATCTTAGGATCAAAGAAAACAGCATCAATATGTATCCCGGCATCCACTTTACCGCCAAAACTCTTATTGGTTCCAAAAGCAAAGTGAGCTGTATTGAGAACCTTCTCATCTTCTAATACATTGCCTGTTACTTTAGCTTCTGGATTTAAACCTATTCCAAACTCTGCTAAATTTAAAGCTTTATCACCAAAACTAGATATAGAATTCATAAACTTGCTAGGCTTACTCTTGATAAGTCTACCTCTCTCAATCCAGACCTTTACATCTTTGCTTAACCTGCCAAGGCCAGCAATTGAACCATCTATAACAATAACACCATTAGCTGAACCTTCAAGAGGTGCTATAAAAGCTTCGCCTGCAGGAAGATTGCCGAAGTCACCCTTATTTTTATAAATACCGTAATCTCCAAGGCCAATTCTACTCTCTATTGAAAAAGAGATATCGGTACCTTTAGATGTTAGAACCCTGACCATTTTGGCTTTAGAGAGTTTGTCAGAAATCATTTTGACTAGACGTTTAATCTCCCTATAGTCCAGACTTAAACTACGCATTGCAACTTCATAGCTTATCCCAGGCATAGAAGCAATTCTAACCCCTGATTTAGAAGCCTCTCTTCTAGCTCTAGTATGCGAGAGTGATTTTGAGGTCATAAGTAAAGCAACATCTGCAGTCTTAAGGATTTTAGCCACCGCAGAGGAAGGCTCTTGGCCATCTACTTCCATATCGGGTATTTTAACGAAGAGAGATTCAGGTCCTAACTTTAAAGAGATACCGTAGAAGAGATCGGCTATTGGATAAAGCAATCTATCTGTTATAAAGAGAAGGCTCTCTCCTCTCTTAAGCCCCATGGAGTTAAACAATACATTATTTAAGAGAGCAACGTTTTTCATAGCCAAATCTAATTTTTACTATTTTTACTCTCTAAACTATCGCTATATTTTTCAGATAAATTATTATTTTTACTCTTACCAACCTTTATCTCTACAGTTTCAACATCATATTTTATGCCCCCTGCTTCTACTTTAAATCCGGATATTTCAAGAGACCCTTCTTTAAGCGGGGCAAGCATGAAGATAAATTCTACAGAAGAGACCGCATCTCCAGTAGAGGTATTGAACTTGCTCGTCTTTCTGTTAGAGATAATATTAAAATCTTGAAGCTTAGGAATATTTAAAGTCGGCGTTGCTTTTAAGTCTCCTGCTATTAAAATCTTATACTTTAAAACCTCACCCAAAGATATACTCTCTCGATCTATGGAATATTCTATAGAGAACTCTTGAGCATAAAGACTGCTGGTTACCAAAAGCAAAAGAATCAAAAAATACTTCATCGATATTTGAATAGATTAGATTCTAATATTACGTCTCTTCTTAAGAGCCAGCAATAGATTCCTCATCAGCATAACTGTTGTGACTGGACCTACACCAGCAGGGACAGGAGTAATATAGCTAGCCCTCTTTTTAGCTTCCTCAAACTCAACATCTCCCACAATATTAGTGCCGACCTTATTTATGCCTACATCTATAACAATAGCACCCTCTTTTATCCATTCACCTTTTATAAGCCCAGGCTTACCAACAGCCACAATGAGAACATCTGCTCTTTCAACATGAGCTTTTAACCTCTTGACCTTTGAGGTACCAATATGACAAAGAGTGACGGTTGCAAGCTTGTCCGCAAGCAGCATGGCCAATGGCTTACCAACTATATGGCTATGTCCAATTACTACAACTTCAGAACCAACATAGTCTTCAACGCAGCTATCTAAAATATTCATAATAGCTGCAGCTGTAGGTGGTATCAATGCTGGATTAGAAGAGATAAGATCACCGAGATTCATAGGGTGAATTCCTTCAATATCTTTAACTGGATCTATATCCAAAAGCAATGACCTGCAATCAAGAGAATCCGCCAGAGGCTGCATAATCATAATACCGTCTAAATTAGAATCGCTGTTTAAGCTGGAGAGCTTCTGCTTTAAATTAGCCAGACTGAAATCTTGGCCCAATTTAAAGATCTGATATTCAACTCCTAAATAAGCTGCTAGTTTAGATTGAGCCTTTACATATATATCCGAAGCTGAATCACTACTGAAACAGAAAGCTGCCATCCTTGCTTTAACGCCATAAGATTCCTCTAACAAGAAGAATTCCTTTTTTAAACCTTCGGTCAAAACCAAGGCTATGTTTTTACCATCTATTATATTATTCATTCTCTATCTCCATCCTGATTCTTTTAAAATCTTCCCTTGCTCTTGCAATCTCCTTTTCATCAAAACCTGAAAATTCCTTAAGACTCATATCAATAGATTTTAAATTTATTTCAACGAAAATTAAAGCAGAATTAAATGCTGCCTCTAAAAAACTGACCGCAGCTATAAGATCCGAAACAAACGTCTTTTTAATCTTACTTGCAGATCTATTTATTAGATCAAGGGCAGCTACGGCTACTCTGATCATATCAAGGGGAACAGATGCTGCCTCACAATAAGCCTTCTGCATCTCGTCTCTATTAGCTGATTTATCTTTAATCAAATCATTTAATCTCAAATAGACCTCTCTATCTCTATCGATTAGAGCTAAAGTCTTTTCTGTGGCTTGATTTAGGAACAGCTCTATATTTTTAAGATCTTCTTTTTCGAAATTATTAAAACTATACAACAGACATTTCTTATACAGAGATACCCCGCAGCAGAGTACAGCAGCAGTAACGCTGCCTCCGCCTGGAGCTGGGATCTTCTCTCCTACACCAACCAGATACTCCTTTAAGCTGCTGTCTATTAATCTATCCATTAAAAAAGCCCCTGGTATTCTCCTTTAGAAAATTTTATGTTCTCAAGCACCGGATGCTTGGGCAACCCAGGCAAAAGAAGCATATCTCCTGTAATCGGTATTAAGAAACCTGCACCACTTGATATCACAACATCTTTTATCAGCAACCTCCAATCCTCTCTAACCCCTTTAATTCTCGGATTGTGAGTCAAAGAGAACTGGGTCTTGGCTATACTCACTGGAAGCTTACCATAGCCGAGGCTCTGAAATGAATCTATCTTCTCCTCTGCCTCTTTCGTATAATCAACCCCAGAAGCTCCATAGATATCTTCTGCTATTTTTAAAATTTTACTCTTAAGAGTCTGATTTAAACCATAGAGTGTTTTCATCTCACTCTTTCCTGAAGAGATGCTCGACAAAACCTTCTCTGCCAATTCATATCCGCCTTTAGAACCTTTAGCATACACATCAGATACTGCAACCTCAACCCCTAAAATATTAGAACAATAATCTTTCAAAGATTCAATCTCGCTATCCTTATCTTGCTTAAACCTATTTATACAGACAACGGGCTCAAGATTAAACCTACGCACAATTCCAATATGGTGCGAGAGATTGGCTAATCCCTTTTTTAAAGCAGCACTGCTGGCTCTGTTTATGTTTTCTAAATTAAGACCGCCATGATATTTTAAGGCCCGCAAAGAGACTACTAGCACAACTGAGGATATTTTAAAACCGCCCTTTCTGGCTACAATATCTATAAATTTTTCAAATCCCAGATCAGACCCGAAACCTCCTTCTGTTATAACATAATCTGCGAGCTTTAAAGCCATCTCAGTAGCTACAAGGCTAGAGTTACCATGGGCTATATTAGCAAACGGGCCAGTATGCACAAAGACGGGGTCACCCTCTTGAGTCTGAATGAGATTAGGCATCATAGCGTCTTTTAGAAGAAGCGATATTGCAGGTACAACTTTTAGATCTTTAGCATAAACAGGAGCACCATCTTTATCGTAAGCAACCATAATGCGAGAGATCATTCTTTCGATATCTCTTCTGTTTTTAAAAAGAGCAAGTATAGCCATCAGCTCAGATGCAGATGTAATCTTAAAACCGCTATTCCTAGGATAACCCTTATCCTTCAAGCTTAGACCAATAGAGATATCTCTTAAAGTTCTATCATTTACATCTAAAACTCTATCCCAAAGCACTCTATCTTTATCGATACCCAGCTTATTTCCCCAGTAAATATGGTTATCTATAACAGCAGCCAAAAGATTATGAGCAGCAGTAATAGCATGGAAGTCGCCTGTTAAGTGGAGATTTACATCGGAGAATGGATAGAGGGAGGCTTTTCCGCCTCCAGCTGCCCCTCCTTTTCTACCAAAGACAGGCCCCAGCGAAGGCTGGCGCAAACAGAGTAAGGCCTTTTTACCCATTCTATTCAAACTTTGAGCTAATCCTATAGATGTTGTTGTTTTACCTTCACCTGAAGGAGTAGGGTTTATAGAGGTTACGAATATGAGCTTACCTTCTTTTCTATTTTCAAACTTCTCTCGAACAGACAATTTAACCTTGGCTTTAAAGTCTCCATAGGCTAAATAATCCTTACTACTTAATCCAATTCCGCTTGCAACATCTGTAATTTTCTTGATTTTCATAAAAGATCTCAATTTAAAAATATAGTTAAAACATAACTATAGAATAGGATATAACAATATTTCTAATTTTGGAATCTTAATCTATAAAATATACAGAATAAAAAAATATCACTAAACTTCAAAGACTCTATTCTTTAGAGGTGCAAACGTCTTTCTATGTATCGGCGATGGGCCGTTAAGACGAAGTAGCTCCATATGCTCTTTTGTGCCATATCCCTTATTTTGAACAAAATTATAATTACCATACTTATTACCTATCTCTATCATATACCTATCCCTTGTTACCTTGGCTATAATAGAGGCAGCTGAAATAGAGAAACATATTCTATCTCCTCCCGGTATCGGAATCTGAGTCAGCTTTAAATCTAGAGTTATATTCCCATCTATAAGCACTAATTCGGGATTTAAGTCCAGCGAGAGAACAGCTTCCTTCATAGCAAGCTTTGTAGCTTCTAAGATATTTACTTCATCAATCTTCTGATAGGAGATACTAGAGGTCGCAACTTTAGCAAATTTAGATATCTTTAAAAACAGCTCTTCCCTCTTAGAGGCACTTAGGAGCTTAGAGTCTTTTATCTCGTCTTTAAAGATGCTACTTCTATTCTTTAACACTTCTTTGCTGAATAATACTGCAGCTGCTGTAACAGGGCCTGCAAGCGCTCCACGCCCTACTTCATCTACCCCTACAATCAGGGAGAGGCCATCTTCTATAAGACTATCTTCTATTTTTTCTCCTTGACTACTTTTCTTGAACCGCCTATTTTCTCTTTGACTCTTGTTGCCTTCTTGCCTATCCTCTCTCTTAAATAGTAGAGCTTTGCTTTTTTGACATCTCCCATTTTTACAACTTCCACCTCTTCAACAGCAGGTGAGTGAAACGGAAAAACCTTCTCTACGCCTTCGCTATAACTTATCTTTCTTACAGTAAAGGCTCTTCCTATACCTGAACCACCTATAGCAATAACTATACCTTCAAAGATCTGCTTTCTACGCTTCTCTCCTTCCTGTATCTTAATATGGACCTTAACAGTATCTCCCACATTAAATTTAGGCAGCTGTTCTTTTCTATACTTCTGCTCTACTTCTCTGATAATATCTTTCATCTCTCCTCCTTATATTTTATTACTCTTTTTAAACTTATCGTATAAATCCGGCCGCAATCTCTCTGTCTTATCCAACGACTTTTTAAGTCTCCACTGTTCTATCTCTTTATGATCACCGCTTAAAAGAACATCCGGAACACTCCAGCCATTAAAATCAGCTGGCCTTGTATATTGAGGGTACTCTAGCAACCCTCTACTGAAAGACTCCAATTCATTTGCATCTTCATTGCCTAAAACATCCGGCAAGAGACGTATCAGAGAATCTATAATGACCATTGCAGGCAATTCCCCGCAAGTCAATATATAATCCCCTATAGATACCTCTTGATCTATTAAATGCTTCCTGACCCTTTCGTCCACATCTTCATAATGACCGCAGATCAAAATAATATGACTTCTAGTCTTTAACTCTACTAAGTAGCTCTGCTCTAGTCTCTTTCCAGAGGGACCAAGAAGTATGACATGAGAGTCCTCTCTTCTTAGCTCATTTAAAGCTTTAAATATAGGTTCTGGCTTTAAGACCATTCCCGGCCCTCCGCCAAACGGCCTATCATCTACAGTACCTCTCTTATCAGATGTCCAATCTCTTAAATCATGAAGATTTATATCTACTAGTTCTTTCTCTTGAGCCCGTTTCAATATAGACTCAGAAATTACCGGCTCAAACATACCTGGAAAGAGAGTCAAAACATCTATAACCATCTTACTTTTTCTTCTTAATTGCTTTTTTAAATTCGTCTGGATCTATTCCGTTTTTTTTCATCAAAGACTTAACGGTCTCACTTACTTGGGCTCCTTTCTTAATCCAATCCATAGCCTTCTCCTTGTCAATCTTAGCCTGGTCAGCCTCTTTCTTAGGATCATAGCATCCAATCTGTTCTATAAACTTACCATCTCTTGCAGCCCTAGAATCAGCTACAACTATCCTGTAATGAGGAACTTTCTTCTTACCTATTCTTCTTAACCTGATCTTAACAGCCATCTCCTACCTCCTTAGAATTAAAATTTACTACACCAATACATTTATTCTTTTACCCTCTCTATTTGGGCACCCAAACTTCCCAACTTCTCCACTATTCTCTCATAACCTCTGTCTAAATGATAGACCCTAGATATAATAGTATCACCCTCTGCAACTAATCCAGCTAAAATCAATGCCGCTGAAGCTCTTAAATCTGAAGCCATTACATCAGCAGCGCTTAAACTGCTTACTCCTTTAATTATAGCGGTAGGGCCCTCTAGAGCTATATCCGCCCCCATTCTCTTTAACTCTCCTGCATGAATAAATCTTTCAGGAAAAACTTTCTCGGTTATAACGCTGACTCCATCGGAAACTACAAGAAGAGACATAAACTGAGCCTGCATATCAGTAGGAAAACCTGGATAAGGTAATGTTGTTATTTCAGACGAACTCAATCTGCCATTAGATTTGATGCTTATGCCATCCTCTCTTACATCAATAACACAACCTATGCTGTCAAGAGCATCTATAACAGCGCCAAGATGTTCTACTTTAGCATTCCTTATAAAAACATCCCCTCCTGTTATAGCGGCTGCAATCATATAGGTTCCTGCTTCAATCCTATCAGGTATAACACTATGCTTTGCTCCATGCAGCTTCTGGACACCTTCTATCTGTATTATAGGAGTGCCAGCTCCTTCAATCTTAGCCCCCATCTTATTTAAAAAATCGGCCAAATCAGCAATCTCAGGCTCTGAAGCAGCAGCCTCTATGTGAGTCTCTCCTTCGGCCAAAGTTGCAGCCATCATAATATTTGCAGTTGCAAGAACAGAGGAACCAAAAGGGCCGCCTAAATATAAACGCCTACCTTTAAGAGAGTCGGCCTCAGCATTAATATAACCATGCTTGCATTCTATCTTTGCACCTAAAGATTTTAATCCCTTGAGATGGAGATCTATCGGCCTTCTCCCTATAATGCAGCCCCCTGGAAAAGAGACCCGCGCCTTTCTCTTTCTAGCCAGAAGAGGACCCAAAATACATATTGATGCTCTCATGGTTTTGACCAACTCATAAGAAGCTTCGTTACCTAAAAACTCTTTTGGCTCTATATAAAGCCTCTTATCTTCCTGCCTAACCAATACGCCCAAGCATCCTAAAATCTGAATCATAGTCTTAACATCTTTCAAATTAGAGACATTATCTATAATGCACTCTTCGTCGCTAAGTAATGTTGCAGCAAGGATAGGAAGCAGAGAGTTCTTTGCTCCCGATATATCCACGCTGCCAACCAATCTATTAGAACCTCTTATCTTTATTTTATCCATTTTTAAAAACCTATAACCATCACTCTCTCTTTATGCTCTAGATCCTCTATGAACTCTAACTTTTCAGCCCCGCCTAACTCTCTCTCATATATAAACCTATGCTCAGGATCTATCTCTATAACCATCCTGCCGCCTTTTTTTATAACAGCAGAGGCCTCGACTATCAATTTAAGCGTAAACTCATAACCATTCTCTCCTCCAAAAAGAGCCTCCCTAGGTTCCTTTTTAACCTCAGGAGACAAAACACCCTCTTGAGAGAATGCTATATAAGGAGGATTTGAAACCAAAAGATCAAAAAAACCCTCTTTTTTAATAAATCCAACCGAATCGCCCTTTACAAACAAAACATTTGATATAGAACCGTTTAAAACTGCGTTCTCTGACGCAACTCTAATTGCAGTAGGGCTAATATCGGTGGCAACAATTTTACAATCGCTAAATAATTTTGTCAAACATATAGCTATTACGCCAGTTCCTGTACCTATCTCCAGTATCTTCAGATTCTTATACCCGAAATACTCTTTAGCTATATAATCAACAATGACTTCGGTCTCCGGACGTGGAATAAAAACACCTTCTTCTACATTAAAATCAAACCCGTAAAAATTAACATTTGATGTTAAATATTGTAAAGGTATACCTCTCTTTCTTTGGCTCAAAAAATAATCCATCTCACTTAAAGGAAAATTTTCAACTTCAGCCATATAGAGTTCGCTCCGACATTTCAAGTTTAAGATAGAGAGCATTATCTCCTCTACTTCTCTCTTTGAGATCTCACTGCTATATCTACTTACAATATCAACCGCTCTCATCTATATTCCCTTTAAGTTTAAACTTTTTGAACATCTCCTTTCTCTCTTCTATTGTCAGAGATTCGACCACTTCATCAATATCTCCATTTAATATTCCTTCAAGTTTATACAGAGTCAAATTTATTCTATGATCTGTAACTCTGTTGTCAGGAAAATTATAGGTCCTTATCTTCTCGCTTCTATCCCCTGTCCCAACAGATACACGCCTCTTCTCATCGCGCTCTCTTTCCTGAGTTCTTATCTGAAAATCCAATAATCGCGCTTTTAAAATCCTCATCGCCTTCTGTCTGTTCTTTATCTGTGAACGCTCGTCTTGACAGGCAACAACAATACCTGATGGAAGATGGGTAATCCTAACCGCAGAATCAGTAACATTAACATGCTGCCCTCCTGCTCCAGACGCCCTATAAGTGTCTACCTTTAAATCCTTGGTATCTATTTTAACTTCAACCTCTTCTGGTTCCGGCAAAACAACTACAGATACGGCCGAAGTGTGAATTCGACCTCCCGTCTCAGTTGAAGGCACGCGCTGAACCCTATGAACCCCGCTCTCGTACTTCATATGCTGATAGACATCTCTGCCTGAAATAGAAAAGATCAACTCTTTAAAACCGCCCAAAGGAGTAGGGCTTGAATCCATAACCTCCAATCTCCAGTTCTGCTTCTGAGCAAACCGGCTATACATCTTATATAGGTCTGCAACAAAAAGTCCGGCTTCATCTCCTCCTGTTCCTGCACGTATCTCAAAAATTATATTTTTATAGGCTTCAGAGGGTATAAAAGTATCTAGTATCAGTCTCTCTATCTTTACATTAATACCGTCTATCTCAGCGCTAAGTCTTTCTCTCTCCTCTCCAGCCAGCTCTTTCATATCTTGAGCTACACCGCTCTGATCTAACATTTCGGTTATCCCTTTTAATTCCAACTCTTTCTCTTCTAGCAATTTAGCCGCAGCAACAACATTCTCATAACGGGCTCTCTCTTTAGCATACTCCTGGCAAATACCATAATCAGAAGCAATCTCAATCTGAGATAACTTAGAGACAATCTCGTCGTACTTCTGGCGTATCTGATCCAATGCTGACCTATACTCTTCTTTCATAGAGAAAATATTAACAGACTTTTTTAATTACTTCAATTAGATAGAGAGGGACATAAGATTCTAAGCAGAGATTAAAAACATAATATAAAAAATGGGCAGGGAAGGATTTGAACCTCCGAAGCCGTTGGCAGCAGATTTACAATCTGCCCCCGTTGTCCACTTGGGTACCTGCCCATAAATTTAAATATCTCTTTAAAAGCTGGCGGAGGGATTCGAACCCCCGACCTGAGGTTTACAAAACCCCAGCTCTACCACTGAGCTACGCCAGCATATTGTACGATACAAAGAACTGATGATTTATGAAATTGTACAGCAAAAAAGAAAAAAATCAACTTCTTTTAATTTAAATAATTGAGATACCCTGATATTTGCTCTCTCGAAACAATAGACTCCCGCATCCCTGCTAAATCACCTTGCTCACGATAAATATCATAGGCCTCTTTGTAAGCCGCCCTGGCTTCCTGATATACTTTCAACATCTCCTCTTCTGCATCTATCTCTGTAATCTCCTGAGCATGCTCTCTTAGCATATCACCCCGCATTACCCAAAGAGAGGCCTCCTTCATGCGATCTACTGCTTCTCCTGTCTGATATGCATATCTTCTTCTATTCATTGCAGCCCAAAGAATAGACCTAGAAGCTAAGCCATACTCTCCTCTATCTCTATTGATTTCAAATGCTCTTTCAGAAGACTCTGAAGCTTTTTCCCAGTCTTTTACTAACTCATAACTACGCGAAGCTAAGGCAAATGATTTTGCAGCACTATCTCTCTCATCAATATTTTTCTCTCCACCAGCTCGATAAATCTCTAAACATAGTTCAGCTGCCCTAAAACTTAAATCAGCGCTAGTGTAAGTCAAATCCGAATCGCCACCTCTCTCCGCTGACAAACCCTCGTATCTATGCGCAGCTCTTTTATAAAACTTAATAGCTATACCATAAGCTCCCAACTTATCATATAAAAAGGCTTCCATCTCCTCACACTGTGCTAACTGAATACCACCTTCATTATCTTGAAAATACGCCCTGGCTTTATTAAATCTGATTAAAAATTCTTGCATAAAACTACCCTCGAAAATAACCCCCTCCATCCCTTGGTAATAGAGGACCATCGAAGATGCTAGAGTTCGAAAATTATTTATATCTATATCGGCAATCTCATCACAAGTCATATCATACATAATGCTTGATACCTGAGCCATGGAGCTATTTTGACTGTTTATATCCCCCATTAACAAATAACATCTGGCTATTTTTGTAAAACAGATCGCACTAAGAATCTTATCTTCAACGCTAAGAGCGATATCCCTGCATTGAATCAATAATTCCTGGGCTTCTTCAATGCAGATATTTACCTCACTATTATAATCTATCTTTTGATATAGTGATGCTGCTTGGACTAGTATACCTGCCCTCTCAAGAGGATCGCTAAGATAGCCTTGAGATCTAATAGCATTTTTTAAATACAATAAAGCTGCCGTATAATCTCCTGAGCCGACAACTTCCTCAGCCTGTTTTATTAGGCTGCCTGCTTCGTTGAAAATTTCAGCCTGAGAGAGCTGGAGCCTATTGACTCTACGGGCTAAGACAATCGGAGATAGAAATAGTGAAGAGATAAATATAATACTAATTGAACTTACTAGACAACCCCACCTCATGGATTAATTATACCATAAGATGTCTATAGAATCTTAAATTATAAACATGGCATCCCCATAAGAATAGAACCGAAACCTCTCTTCTACCGCCTTTCTATATCCGGAGAAAAGAAGATCCCGCCCGGCAAAAGCCGAGACTAAGAGTAAGAGGCTTGTCTTAGGCAAGTGAAAGTTAGTTATTAAAGCATCTATAATTTTGAATTTATACCCCGGCTTGATAAACATGTCTATCTCTCCTTCACCAGGCTTAATCCCTGACTCTCCATCTTCAGAGTATGCCTGTGACTCCAGAACTCTAACCGTTGTAGTGCCAACAGCTATAATCCTTTGGCCATCCTTTTTGGCTTTATTAATTCTAGAGGCACTCTTCTCTGATATCTTATAATACTCTCTATGAAGTCTATCTCCACTAAGACCAACCTCATCTAAAGGCTTGAAAGTCGCATAGCTAACATGGAGTAAGAGGTCTACGATATCTACACCGATAGACTCTATCTTAGAGATTAAATCCGAACTAAAATGAAGGCCTGCAGTAGGAGCAGCAACCGAACCTGGATTCTGAGCATAGACTGTCTGATAACGCTCTCTATCCAATGCTTCGGCTTTTCTCTTTATATAGGGAGGTAGAGGCATATTACCGTACTCTAAGAGATAGTCAAATCCAGGATCAAACATAAGCTTAATCGCATTAAAAGAATCTTGCCTGCCTAAATAAATTGCCTTTTTATCTCCGGGGAGAGATATCTCTTCATTAGCCCTCAGCTTGCCTCTCAATTTCATTAAAACAATATTCTCACCTTTAATCGGCTGATTGAGAAACAGGATCTCTATTTTACCTCCTGTACTTCTACTTGCAAACAGGCGGGCTGGAATAACTTTTGAAATATTTCTAACTAAAACATCGCCTTTCTTAAAATAACTCAGAATATCTCTAAAGATTTTAATCTCAATATCTCTCGCCTCGCGATCTAGCACCATAAGGCGAGACTCTTCTCTTTTCTGTGTTGGATAATACGCAATCGACTCTTTATCCAAGTCGTAATTATAGTCTTCTAGATCTATTTTACTTCTCATCCCAAATAATCTTCTTTATTTCAGAGCCTGGATAGTAATACTCCAAAATCTCACGGAAATCATACCCTTTTTTAGACATGCCGTAGGCACCCCACTGACAGAGTCCAATGCCATGGCCCCAGCCATAACCCCTAATACTTATAACGCCGTCTATCTTATCAAGCGCAAATAGTCTACTTCTTATAATATCTGCTCCTAGAATACTCCTGAACTCTTTAGCAGAGATAAGATATTCCTTGCTGTCTGCAAAAATCTCAATCGTCTTCACATAATCGTTCCCGTAACGCTCCTTAACAAATATTTTATCTATATTATTTAAGTTGTATCCAGACTTACTAAAGGCGGCTTTAAAATCTTTAACCTTTATCTTCTTGTCCCAACGGTAATGCTTGGAGTAGCGGCAGAAATCACAGCTCACCCCACCAAGAGGAGGGGTCTCCATCTTCCAGAGGTGTTTTACATCATCCGTATGTCCGCCGCATGTTGAATGATAGAAAGTAGGCAGAACATTACCACCGTACATCAGTATTAACCCTTCGGTAGATAAAACAGCTCTCTTTATACGCCAACGCTCACCAAGCTTGCCCCCATAGACTTGAGATAAGACATCAGATGTTAAATCATAACTCTTATTCTTGTTCATCTCTTTCATATACAATGCATAGGTACGAGCAGCTACAGCCTGAGCCTTTAGAGATTCCATCGGCCACCAATGTGCAACCTCATACTCCAAAACTCCCTTTAAATAGTCTTCAAGTGATATAATATTGACAACGGCCAGGCTCCCGTCTTTCTTTATAAACCTCATTTTCCCGCGATAAGGCCTAGAGTCTACATAAATAGCCCCATCTTTTTGCGGTAAAACTTCGACTGCAAAAACATTGTAATAACTTCCTCCAATCCTTATACCTTTACTATTATCTACAGAGATATCTGTCTTTAAATTCCTGCCTCGATCCAGCTCTTCCTCTGTAAAAGGAAGCTGCACTCTGTAATCTCCTTTAACCAGAAGACGGCAGCTCTTAATATTTTTTTTAATGACTACTCTTAAAGAGTCTTCTAAAGAAAGACCATTTTTGGACAATAAGAGCAACCCAACGATAAAAAAAGGTAATATCTTTTTCATTTTCTAATTAAACACCTCATATATAATAGGCCGGCAATGATTAAACATTCATCTCCTTGAAATAATGATATGATAGGTATTCTAGACAGAAAGGTCAAGCGTAGATAGCGCCGCTCAGCTACTCTAACTCTTAGATTTTACCCTCTCTTCTCTATCGAGCTCACTGAATATGCAACCGCAATAGTTTTGCCTGTAAAGATCAATCTCTTTCGCCCTGCGTCTTCCTTCTGAATAAAACTTTCTAAAATTAGAAGATATGAAATTTAACCCGTATTCCCGGCCCACCTCCTCACCTATCTTAGTTATCTCTTCTTGAGACTGATAAGGGCTTATCAAAAGCGTAGTAGTAAAACTATCGAATCCTTCATTTTTTGCAAACTTAGCCGTTAATTTGAGCCTAAGCTTCCAGCAGTACCAGCATCTCTTAGGGCTTTGGTGTTCAGCAGTCAAGTTTTTGAAAAAAGAATAAGGATTATAATCTAAATATTTACAATTTAAATCAGATAACTTGCAGTATTTAAGAAGCGCCTCTTCTCTTCTCCTAAACTCTGAATAAGGGTGAATATTGGGATTAGCATAATAACCAAGAATATTATCAAAACCTATTCTTTTAGCTTCATTAACTACCTCAATTGCACATGGCGCACAACAGATATGGATCAAGATACCGTTCATAAAGATAGACTAAATAACTGCTTTGTCTTTATTAGGCTTTAAATGCTTGTAAGCAAGATCGGTTGCCTCTCTTCCTTGACGAGTCCTCTTTAGGAATCCAGCCTTTAGGAGATAGGGCTCAACAACATCTATTATAGTATCCGGCTCTTCATTAAGAGCTGCAACCAAAGCATCTATTCCAACAGGACCACCTTTATACTGTTCTATTATTGTCGAAAGCACTCTTCTATCAATGTGGCTTAAACCTAAATCATCAATCCCTTCCTTCTCCAGCGCAATAGATACAATTGAAGCGGTAATATTGCCATCGAATTTAACTTGAGCATAATCACGTACTCTACGTAAAATCCTGTTGGCTATACGCGGCGTACCGCGAGAACACCTTGCTATCATCAGAGCCGCCTTTTCTTCGATTGGAATATCCATCAGATTCGCAGAGCGCTTAACGATATGTGAGAGCTCATCAGGCTGATAAAAATCAAGATGATGATAGATGCCGAACCTAGCCCTTAAAGGAGCTGACAATAGCCCTGAACGCGTAGTCGCTCCAATAAGAGTAAAACGTTTAAGATGAAACTTTATTGTCCTTGCATATGGTCCTTTATCTATGATGAAATCAATCTTGAAGTTCTCCATTGCTGAATAAAGAAATTCCTCAACGGTTTTAGATAACCTGTGAATCTCATCTATAAAGAATACGTCACCCTCATTAAGATTAGTGAGTATACCGACCAGGTCTCCAGCTCTATCAATGCTAGGGCCAGAAGTAGTAATAACATTTGAACCCATCTCATGGGCTATGATGTGAGCAAGGGTTGTCTTGCCTAACCCCTGGGGGCCTGAGAAAAGAACATGATCTATCGGCTCCTTCCTCTTTAAGGCAGCCCTAACACCTATACTTAAACCCTCTCTAACCCGCCCCTGGCCTATAAACTCACCTAACTTCTTAGGCCTTAAGGATATATTTAGTATCTGCTCCTCATCCTGAATGTTTTTACTTATAATCTCTTCTTTCATCTATCCGTTATCCTCACCCTATATATCTCATTGAGCAGCTCTTCCACGTTCTTAGGCTCTGAATTTCTAATAAACGCTTTGTCTATCATCTCCTCAGCTTCGCTCTTTTTATACTGCAGCTGAAGCAATACATCAAGAGCCTCATCTCTAATGCCAGAATCCACTTTTAATAATTTTCTAACCCCTTCTTGAACCAAGGCATATTTACCTACTTTGCCCTGTAGCTTTGCTATAATCAGCCTTGCTTTCTGCTGTCCTATGCCAGGGAGAGAACTTAAGAATTTCTCATCCCCTTTATCAATTGCAACAGCAAGCTGAGAGGCGGGATACTTAAGTGCTTTGATTGCAACCTTAGCGCCAATGCCTGATATCTTGATAAGATTTTCAAAAAACTCTCTCTCAACATAATTTCTGAAACCTATTAAAACAGGTATCATTTTATTGCCTTCATTCTGGTAATAGCTATATATAACAAGATCTATCTCCTGACCCCTCTCTAAACCCTGCAGCACAGAATCCGGAATTAAAATTTCATAACCAAAAGCTCCGCTCGATACAACAATACTGCTCTCTCTAATATCCCTTATAGCTCCTTTAAGCCTTGAGATCATAAGACTTGAACCTTTCTTGTCGTTATTAAGAAGTGGGCTAAGGCTGTAGCTAGAGCATCAGACTCGTGCAAGTTGCCTGCCCCTTTCAGGTCAAACCCATCTTCTATCATTTTTGCAACCTGCTCTTTTTTGGCATTTCCGCGGCCTATAATAGTTTTCTTTACTTTTGTTGCTGTCAAATTGACTAACTTTATATTTTTCTGAGATACCGCAAGCTCCACGACTCCTTTTACATTAGCCATCTTTAAGCCTGCTTGAGGATAAGAAGAATTGGAGTATATATCTTCAACAACAACAACGTCTGGCTTCAATTCAGATAAAAGTTTCTTAAATTTTGAATGTATATACTTAAGCCGCTCTTCAAGAGATTTCTTGGAGTCAGAAGTTATAGTGCTAAAATTTAAAATATTGACGCTCTCTTTAAAATTAGATGGATTGCAGCCTTCGCTGACTTCAATTAAGGCATGCCCGCTATTGTCTAGCCCAGGATCAACTCCTAGTATCTTCACCAGCAACCTCTTCTATAATCTCATCCGGTATATCGAAATTAGCGTAGACATCCTGAACATCATCGTGAGACTCTATCTCTTCCAGCAACAATAGCACCTGCTTTGCATCATGCCCGGTCAGCTTTACGGTATTAGAAGGGATCATCGTGATATCAGCAGAGATATAATCAACATTATTGTCTCTAAGCTTGTTTTTAATATTTTCAAAATTATTGACAGAAACAATAATCTCGTAATTGCCATCCTCAGTCTTCATATCTTCTGCTCCAGCATCTATAACCATACTCAAAAGAGTATCTTCGTCTATAATATCTACAGAGGCTACTATTAAACCTTTTCTCACAAAAATCCAAGCTACAGAACCAGCTCCAGCCATATTTCCACCACGTTTGCTAAATATATTTCTAATATCAGACGTAGTCCTATTTTTATTATCAGTCAATGCCTCAACAAGAATAGCAACCCCGGCAGAACCATACCCCTCATACTGCACCTGCTCATAGCTTACTCCGGGCAACTCCCCGGTTCCTTTTTTAATTGCTCTCTCAACATTATCGTTAGGCATGTTGGCTTCTTTAGCTTTATCCATAACTTGTCTCAAGTGAGGATTAGCACCTGGATCTCCGCCGCCATCTTTGGCTGCTACAGTAATCTCTTTAGCAAGCTTACTAAAGATTTTACCCTTTTTAACATCAGCAGCACCTTTTTTATATTTTATATTCGACCATTTAGAATGTCCGGACATTACTCTCTCTCCTTCATAAGTACAGATAAATTATATCAACCGAAATATTAAGAAGCAACATAACTTATTCTTCTTTATCATCAATCTTAGACTGCCGTACTATTTTTTCAGCTTCTTTTTGGGGCACAATCTCATAATGAGAAAATTCCATAGCATAACAACCCCTTCCGCCGGTAATAGAGCGTAGCTCAGAGCCAAACTTAAACATCTCAGCCATAGGGACCTGCGCCTTGATATTCTCCATGCCGCCTTTAGCCTCAACCCCAGCAACCCTTCCCCTTTTTGAGCTTATATCACCGCTAACATGGCCCATAAACTCATCAGGCACAGTTATCTCAACATCCATTATAGGTTCAAGCAAAACCATCCCAGAGTTCTTAGCAGCACTTTTAAAAGCCATAGATCCTGCAATCTGAAACGCCATATCAGACGAATCTACCGGATGATAAGAACCATCATAAAGCGTGACCCTAACGTCTACGACAGGGCATCCTGTAAAGACACCCTCTTTCATAGCTTTCTTGACACCTTTCTCTACTGCAGGTATATAGGACTTAGGAACGACACCGCCTACAATAGCATTGACAAACTCAAACCCTTTATCTCTCTCTAAGGGTTCTAGCCTAATCCAGGCATCACCATACTGACCACGGCCGCCCGTCTGCCTCTTGTACCTACCTTGCGCTTCCGATAGCTTAGTCATAGTCTCACGGTAAGGCACTTTAGGAGCGCTTAGCTCTACATCAACACCAAACCTCTCACTTAACCTGCCAACCATAACATCCAAGTGCAGATCGCCTAACCCTGATATCAAAAGCTCTTTTGTCTGCTCTTCTCTAGAAACCTTAAAAGTTGGATCTTCAAAACTAAGCCTATGCAAGGCTTCCATTATCTTCTCTTCATCCTCTCTAGATTTAGGTTTTACTGAAGAACACATCGGAGAAGCAGGGTAATCTATTGAATCAAATACAACTTTTTCCTTCTCATCACAGACAGTATCACCTGTATTTGTGTTTTTAAGCTTCGCAACTGCAACTATCTCCCCGCAAAAAGCAGATGTAACAGCGCTCTGATCCTTGCCTTGAATTTTTAAAATCTTCGTTATCTTCTCTTTAGATCCATTGCTAGAGTTAAAAAACGAAGAGTCAGAATCAAGTTTTCCAGAAAATATTCTAAATACAGTAAGCTGCCCCACGTAGGCATCATATATGGTTTTAAAGACAAAGGCACTGAAAGGCTCCTTAAGATCCGGCTCTCTCTCTACTTCGTCATCGCTCTCAGGCTTATTACCTATTAAAACACCTAATTCATCAGGTGAAGGAAGAAGATTAACAACGGCTTTAGTTAAGGCCTCTACTCCAATCTGGTCTTTTAAAGCAGAGCCAAAGAAAACAGGGATTAAAGTCCCTGCTCTAACGGCTTTTTTAAGACCCTGAGATACCTCCTCTTCTGTCAATTCCACTCCTTCAAGATAACGCTCCAGTAGCGCATCGTCTGATTCTGCAGCAAAATCAACAATACCCTTATATATCTCATCTAATTTAGATTTAATGGATTCTGGAGCATCGGCAGAATTAAATACACTATGAATTCCTGTCAACCCATCACCCATAGCATTGGGTAGATTAAATGGAATACAAATTGAACCAAATTTCTCTTTTATCTCATTTATAAGAGCATCTAAATCTGTATCTTCTTTATCACATTTATTAACGAAAATAATCGCAGGCTTATTTGCCTTGCGAGCATACTTAAAACTTCTCTCGGTACCAACCTCAACACCTGAATGAGATCCGACTGTAAGAATAACTGAGTCAGCCGCTCTTAAAGCAGCCAACGTATCGCCTGCAAAATCGGCATATCCGGGAGCATCAAGAATATTTATTAACTTAGAATCCTGAATAATATTAAAAACCGAAGTGTTTATAGATATCCTTTTTTTTATCTCATCTGGCGCAAAATCACTACTGGTGCTACCATCTTCTACGCGCCCAAGTCTACTGATGGCTCCATTTTTATAGAGTATGGCTTCAACTAATGTGGATTTACCTGAAGAAGAGTGACCTAGAATAGCGATATTTCTAATATCCTTGACTTCCTGCATATCTTATCCTCCTTCTAGATTTGGCTGGTTAGATAATTACAATAAATGGTATAAAAAGGAGCTTACTTTGTCAAGGAATGAAATAGGCATGCAGCTTCTACCACCACCAAGGGAGAAAATCATAACCGGCAGTATTAAGAGTTACAAGATCCTGATAAAGGTTGACGCTGCAGAATGACAACGAACCGCATGTTGACATATAAGTATTTAAATCAATAGTAGTCTTTTCAAAGAGAGATGCAGGCATAAAACCATCGTCTTGAGGTTCAATACATACCCAATTATTAATATCATATTTACCAACATCAAATGGCAGATCGCCAACATAGATAGCATTAAAAGCATGTCCTATGCTACCATCTCCCATATTACCAAGACTATTAGCCATACGTATAGGCAGCCCATAGCTTAAGCTCTCATAATAAGGGTTAATTCCACCTTCTAAATCATAGAGCTCATCTCTACCATCAACAAAATCATCCACTTCATATATAAGAGAGTTTATCATTAACTGTTTAGCAAAATGGCGACATAGGAACCCATAGCCAAAAGATGTTATATATGTTCGTTCATCTGTAAAATCACCTTTTAAAACCAACTTAAGATACTCTATTCTTTCACTTTTATTTTTAAGATTATACCACCAGCCTTCTTGAGACGGGATACCTGTATTTAAAATAGCAGCCATCTCTAACTTAGAGACGCCATCACCTAGTAAAGAATCTTTCATTTTAGATCTCACTATTAAAGTATTACCGCTACTTTTAAATAAGTACTCCTTTAAAAATTCTGCATCTTTTACATAATATAGAGCAACAGCGCGCGTTAAAGAATACCTATAATTAGAACTCAGTACATTTAAACTGTCTAAACCTCTTCTATTCTGAGATTCCACCAAACTCTTTAAATTTCTTAAATCAATGCTAGAATCAACCTCGCTAGGATCAAAAGCTGTTATTATATCAACTGCTAAATTTTGCAAAACTCTATTTTCATTATTCAATAATCTACTCAAAACAGGAATAAAGGAAGGGTTGCCAACTCTAATTAAAGCATTCTTTATATTATCTACATAGTAATTATTGCTTATAACCTCAGGTAACATAAGAGCATCTATTAAAGGGTTAACAGAGAGATCTTTTATTTTAGCTAGAGCTTCAATGCCTAATTCGACAAGTTCGCTGTCCCCGCTGCTTAATATGTCTTTAACAATAGGCTCTACTGCTGATTTACCAATGGAATATAGAGTTTTAAAAGCAAGTTCTCTTGCTGTTGAATCATTGCTTATCAACAATCTTCTAATTAAAGGCTCTACCACAGAGGAACTGCCATATGCAGCCATAATATCAGAAGCTATACCAGCAGCCTCTGAGCCAGCATTATTAAACAAGAAATCAATTAAAGAATAATCTGCTTGCAAGCCTAAATATAAAAATGCGTTTCCTAAATAAAATCTACTAACATTACCTTTATTTTCTATTGCTGCAGCAACAAAACGGTCTGTAATACTCTTTGGTAAAACCATTGCAGCCAAAGCTTGAGCAGCCATATCTCTATCTAATCCTTCTAATTCTTCAATCTCAAAACACACTCGTATTAAAGCTTCTGCTGAACGCAAATCTGCTGCATCCATCAAATCCATTGCTGCATCAAAACGAATATAGCCCTCATCAGCGTAAATAATATCAGAAATATCCTGAGCTAACTCCAAATCGTATTCTGTACCCAATTCTCCTATTTGTTGCATAATAAAATGTCTCTGTTCACTGCTGGACTCGTCAATCATCATTGCTATCAGCTGATTAACATTATCAGACTCTGGAATATTTGAGCTCCCCGCAGGATCTTGCTCTAAAGATCTAACAGCTGCATCTATCGTTCTACCATTAACAGAAACCTCTACTCTGCCATCGACTTCATTATATGCTAAAGAATAGTTTTTATCCCAAATTACTGAAGACAATAGGACTGTCTCTATCGTTCTAGATGCACTATCCATGTAGTCAATCCTATTCCCATCATCACTTATAAGTATATCCATAACATTATCTAAGTGTTTCTCATAACGAGCCACTAACACTGAAGAGTCGCCACTAACTAGCTCAATAGAGCTGTTATCTAGTTCAATCTGACTAGGAATATTACCACTAGGAAGTGTAGACCTGCTAGCCCATACTTCTTTAACAATATTATTTGTCTCTTTATTATAATAAGTCTTTTCAAAATCAACTGATCCAGCATCTACATTGAAACCTTGGGAAAGATCCCCTGCTTGCCATTCTACTGTATTTCCATCTGAATATACTTCCAATACTAGATCCCCATAAACATCTGTAGCATATTCTACAGAATACAACCTATCCCATGCTTTTAATCTAACTACCATATCTAATATCTCTACTGAGTTCTTGGTATAATATCCTGTTATCTTATCGGGATCATCTCTGTCATAACTAGGTGTAACTACACCATCAATAACTTTTAACTCAGTTAGAAACAAGCCGTCTACTAGATTTAAATCAAACGTTATACCGTCTACAGTAATTTTAGATGGTATCTGAGATCTGTCTATATCATCAGACAGAACCTGCCAACCACCTATAATAATACATTGATTATCTGCATCATAATAAGGAGTAGTATTGGATGTTGCCGTAAAATCTAAAAGTAGGTCCTCAGGATCATCATCCATTAATCTATCTATATGATTAATAATACTTGAGTGTTGTTCAGAAAATAATAGAGTAGCAACTGAATTTAAATTTAAAGTTTGATCATTTAAATCGACAAGTAGCATACCTTCTTTACTCATAATATTTCTATAATCCAAAGTATAAGACTTATCCCACTCGGTAAATTTGACAAAATTACCGCCTCCATCTGATGTACGATAGCTAACTATCTCACTGTCTCCATCTCTGTCATAGTCGCCTAATTCTATTTCAATAACATCATTTATCCTTTTCTGCTCTTTAAGTCTAAACTTATATGTCTCATCTCCTATTTTCTTTTCACGTATAACCTTATTTACTTGATCCATATTCATACCAAGCAACATCGCTTCCATCTCTACTCGCAAAGCCCATAACGGATCACAACACTCCCAAATATTTTGAACCAAGCTACCGCTAAGATCATCATAATAAAGCTCATAGCGCAGATCACCCTCTATGGGAGCACTCTCGATATTCCATTCATCATTCCATCCATCAGAGACCATGCTTAAAGTATTTTCTCCTTGATAAGATCCTATGCCCTGAGATACAGGAATAATGCCAGAACTCTGACTACCAACAGGACCAGTAAACCCAACCACTGTTGATTGGAAGATAAATATACATATAAATGCTGTAGCAAAAATTGATTTTCTGTTTTCTATTATCATTATATTTTAAACAATTAAATTAACATCTATATTTTGTATACATAATTTATGCCATTATATATAATTTATACCATATTAAACACTTTTATCAAAATTTTTAAAAGCAACAATCAATATTAATCAGTGGTACTTAAAAACTAAACACTAGGGTCTGCTGGAAGCTTGAAGATGCTGCAGCTCTAACCGTCTAATCTGGTAGATCTTAAATAACTGATCTAACAAGTGGATGCTAGGCTCAATATTTCTTCTCACATTAAGTCTCCAAAATAGAGACATAATTTGATTATGGACTATATTAGACTTCGAGCTACTAGATAATTCTATTCCCAAATCTATATCTTTTACAGCCTGCGGACTAACGCCAAATCTTAACATTAACATCTTTTTTTGCTTATCACTAAAAGCAGACAATGATTCTTCTAGGTTCACAACTAAGTTATTTAACTCTGCAACATAGAGCTCGTAGATGCTACTTAGAGCTTCACTTCTATCTCTGTCTCTAATTAACATCTCAATAGGTAAAATACCTGAATCTGGATAATCAGATTTCTGCCTACCCTCTACTACCCACTCATAAGGCAAATGGACATAAATAAGATATGGCAAATAGGGCACAAACTCACCCTCTCTAAGCCTGTCATACCAATTCCCATATATGTCTCCCATAAGAGTCATCCCTATATGCAGCAAATCTCTATCTTCTTCTGTATCATAACCTGCATATTCTACAAAAACTTCCTCAACCAACCTTGTTCTTAAATCTGGTTTTTCACCAAAAAGATTCCACAAACTATTAAAACCTGCCTTTGAAACTTCTTCCTCAGTAAGAGTTATAGAGACTGTATTTTCAGATAAATCGTAGCGAATGTCAGTCTTTTCTCCTTTTGATATTTTTATTTCCCTAAAACTTGCATATAATTCTGTCAACCCGCAAGCATGTAAAGCAGCCAAGAATTTAGCTCTAAAAAGCTCTCTGGATTCAGTTTCTAAGCTAACATCTAAAGCAATATTTATATCTCTAAATGCATCCATGCTTAACAAGGTATTGATTTCTTGTTTTACTGTAGGAGCAACATCTATTAGTTCTTGAGATTCATACTGTGCTCGATAAAGCTCCTTTACTGCAACTAGAAGCATTATATTATCCCTGCTATTAAAAGTATCTTTGAAATGATATTTATATGGCGACCAGCCTTTACTTCTACTGAGAAACATACCTTCTTCAACTTCTAGAACTCCAAACTCAACCAAGCATTTTAATCTCTGGTTAGCTGTTCCTTGTGCCCACCCAAACAGAGACTGCACATCTTCTCTGGTAAATTCAGTTTGATCATAATTATCAAATAGAGCTATTGCAAATCCATGCATAGTGGATGGGGTCCTAACAACCTTTATTCTTCTTGTTGTATCTATATTTCTAAAATAAAAATTAGCATAACAATTAAATAAAAGAGGTAGAGCTAGGCAAATTAATAACCCTTCTTTAAAAAATCTATTTTTATCTATTTTCATTTTAAATATTAAAATATAGCTACCTAAAACACCATCTCTATGGTTGCAGCTGAAGAGGATCTAAATCTAAAATTGAACTTAAAGCCTCCACCAATGTCTGTGGCAAAGGAACAACACCTCTTTCGTATACTCCAGAAATTAAACGAGAAGCATGGCTACCGATATCAAATTCGCTATCTACTATTATTCTCCCAAGCTCTATCAGTGAATACCCTTTAACCAGGCGAGCTAATCTCAATCTTTCTCCAATAATAACTTGCTTACCCCACCTTTTAAACTCTAAAGGCGATATAAGTATTTTTAAATTTTCTGTTTCTAAAGCCATATCCTTTTCACTGCCAGTAAGTAATTCCCATGCATCCATATTAAGCATCTCAGCAAAGGTTGGAAGATTAATTCTGATATCAAACTCTCCTCTTTCTAAACTCATCAGGGTGTAGGAACTCCACCCCACTAAATCTGCTAAATCTTTAGACGATAACCCTAACTCTTCTCTCCTAGACTTAATTCTAGCTCCTATAAAACTTACCGGTCCAATATGCTCTATCTCTAATATTGCTACATCTGGAATTATTACTTCCTGCAATAGCTCGATGTTGATATTAATTTCAAAAGCTAAATCAGCTATATTGTCTTGAGGCACATTTTTTCTTCCTCTCTCCCAAGCACTAAGCTCTGAAGGACTAACACCTAACGTTTCTGCTAGCTCTTCCTGTGTTCTTCCCTGTGCAATCCTACTTAAAATAATCCTTTCTCCAATAATTCTGTTCTCTCCCCATAAAGCAATCTCTATAAGTGGAATCCTTGGAATAATATTTTCTACCTCTAAAGCCTCTTCTCTAAGCATGCCTTGAAGCAAATACCAAACATCTATATCAAGCGCCTGAGCAATAACAGGAGCATTGCGAGGAGAATAAATATTCTGATCACTTTCCAGTCCATAGACAGTATTTAATTGATTACTTGCCATCTGTGACAATCGCTCCGGAGTTAACCCTCTAAATTCCCTTACTAAAGTTATTCTTTCACCAAAAGTTAAAGAATTTCTTAACTGCAACAGAAGATCAGAATCATCCGCTGAGACTATAAAAATAGGAGTTTTAATCTCTTTAAAACTATCTGCTTCTTGGAATATACCTAATTGTCTAAAAAGCTTGGTAACTATAGCTTCTTTTTCTACCAAAGAAGCTACGTCCGATCCACTTAGTTCTTCTTTTAGCTGTCCCCAAAGCAAGTTAGCAGCCTTAAGCCAATCTCCTTCTTGATTATAAAATTCCCAAAAACTTCTATTAATACCTGAAACTCCACCATTAAAAGCTTGACATATTTTTCTTGGATTCTCCAATGAAGATACTGATTCTCCAAAAAATTTAGTTAGTACACTATAAGCTGTAAACTCAGAACTTTCAAATAAACCAATATAAGCCACAAATGTTGGATTAGCATATAAAGAACTGAAGTCTAGATCTAAGAAATCTGGCAATACCATTGATTCATCACTCAATCTTTCTTGTAATGCAATTGTATTTCTAATAAAGTTAGTGGCTAAATCTT
>Ga0075120_10000802_pt1 | contig 25913 bp, 18 predicted proteins | sample AntAceMetag02UKL_FD_69792 | JGI IMG/M metagenome (GOLD analysis project Ga0075120, IMG submission 69792) | Saline lake microbial communities from Ace Lake, Antarctica - Antarctic Ace Lake Metagenome 02UKL | ecosystem: Environmental > Aquatic > Non-marine Saline and Alkaline > Saline | place...
CAACCATCGCCCTAGAAAAGTGCTTGGATTTAGATCCCCGTATGAAGTATTCTTCGGGGTGAAAAAACGCTACACCAAAACACCATTAGCTGTTGCACTTCGAACTTGAATCCGCGTCATTAATCTTATTGCTTATCTCACCATACGGTATGTTAAGCGCATTTTTTAAATGACCGTCTCTAAATTCCCGCTCTGTTCTTACATCAATTACTATACTATTTTTATTGATGGCAATTTCTTCCACATCCATTCCGTTCAGGCCGCATGAGATGAATAGAAACGTTGTTGATACTATGGCATAGATATTTTTATAACTTTTGTCATTTTGTAATCTTCAGCAAGGACGCGAATAATTTCTTGGTTGCGTTATCTTTAACGAGTTTTTTTATAAGCATAATACAGTAACCAAGGCAAAGACAAGTATTCAATTTTGTTTGCACAAATAGGTTGGCCGTGCATTATTCACAATGGTTCATTTGCCACGAGACCAATTTTTTGATTATACAAAGGTTGTGAAGAGACAGGAGGGTGTAAGGCTGAAGGACAGTGGGAATCAGGCATAAAAAAAAGGGCCCTTTCGGGCCCTTTTTTTTGAAACATAGTGCTGATGCTTAATTAGGCATCGGTTTGGCGTCCTTGGAGGGGAATAGCAGTGAGAACACGATCAGCGTAAGGAAAGCCAGCGGAATGGAGATAATACCGGGCTGACCCAGCGGACTCGGTGCGGTCGCAGGATCAAGACCATACTGAGCATACATGCTGGGCGAAGTCAGAATGATCGCCAGCGCGGTTGTCATACCCACGAAGATGGATGTGGCAACACCGATAGCCGATGTCTTTTTCCAGAAAATAACCATCATGATGGCCGGCAGGTTGGCCGAGGCAGCAACTGCAAATGCCAGGCCTACCAGGAACGACACATTCATGCCCTTGAAAAGGATACCCAGCACAATGGCGATAAGACCGACCACAACGGCTGAGATTTTACCGGCTTTAACCTGACCAGCATCGCTCAGGTTAACGCCGCCAAAGTTGGAGATCAGATCATGGGCAACTGCACCTGAAGCTGCAACGATGAGTCCGCTAACCGTGCCGAGCACGGTGGCGAAGGCTATAGCTGAGATGCAGGAGAAGAGAAAGATACCAAAGAATTTGGCCAGCAGCGGAGCCGACATGTTTGAACTTCCAAGATCAAGAACACCGTGCGTCATGGCACCCAGGCCCATGAACAGGGTCAGGACATAGAAAAAGCCGATGGAGGCAATTGCCACGATGGTTGATTTGCGGGCGTCTTTGGGGCTCGGCACTGTGTAGTAGCGAATCAGGATATGCGGTAGTGCGGATGTTCCTAAGAACAGAGCCAGCATCAAAGATATGAAATTAGTTTTGTCCCAGCCGGTGCTGTTTTCGTCAAGGTGAAACTTAAGGCCGGGGCGCATAATTCTTTCGCCCTTGGTGGGGGTGTGCTTCCAGAGCGTGACCTTGTCAGCACCGTCGTGAAATACGTTTTTCTTGAAAAGAATAACTTCACTGTTGGTTATCGTTTCGAGGAATTCAAACGGTCCCAGCGCGCCGGTTTCTTCAACCTCTTTGCCGTCAACAATGATTTTGCTCATATGACCGACTTGGTAGAACTTGCGGTCTTCTTTGGGCGCACCATTATAAAGCTCATCTCCATTTTCAAGGACAACTACGGAGGGTGCTTCGATCAGGGTCTTGCCTTCGTCTTGAAGCTGCCACCATGTCTGCACGCCGTCTTTTTCAAGTTTGACAACGCCGAGATCGCTATTCTGACTGGCAATGGTGTAGCCGTCTACGCTGGTTACCTGTCCGTTTTCAGATGCAACGCTCAGGGTTATGAATTCATGGTAATTCTCATCGGGCATCAGTTTGTAGCCGTTTACAAACAGGGAGATTGTAAGGATGGTAGAAAAGAAAATCAGCAGACCGCCCTTAATGAACTGTACATAGGTGGTTGAAGCCATACCCGCGGTTGCGACGATAAAAATAACAATACCGCCAACCAGGATAACGCCGACATAGTGGGGCATGCCCAGCAGAGGAGTTATCAGGGCGCCGGCACCAACCATCTGCGGAATCAGGTAGCACACGGACACGATCAGGGTGCTGATCGCGGCCATGAGTTGAATAGCCTTGGAATTGAAGCGATTATCAAGCGCATCGGTGAAGGTATACTTACCGGCCTTTTTCAGCGGCTCGGCAACCACGAACAGGGCTACGACCCAACCGGCCAGGTAGCCGATGGAATACAGGAAACCATCATAGCCAAAAAAGGCGATCATGCCGCAAATGCCCAGAAATGAGGCAGCGGACAGGTAGTCACCGGCGAATGCAATGCCGTTAACAGCCCAGTGAATCTGGCCGCCGGCAGCATAGTAGCCTGCGGAGGATTTGGTTTTGCTTGCAAAATATTTTGATATGCCGAGTACGGCTATCACAAACATGACAAATATAATTACGGCGAATATTGAGGCATCATAAATCATTGTTGTGTTCTCCTGATATGCTGTGTGTTATTTGTTCATTAAGTCTTCAGCTTTTGTGCACTTGTGGTTGTAGATAACGCCCATGATAATGGCCAGTATAATCAACCCCATGCCGTACACCACCGCCAGGTTCAGACCGGAAAATACGATCATTCCCATCATTTTGGGACTGAAGGTGTTAAGGGCCACAAATGCCGCGTACACCACGCAGTATACGATAAACAAATAAATACCAAGGCGTGCTTTATAACCTGAAGCCTTGTCTTCGCCCCAATCTGCTGCTGGTCCGTGTCCTGCCATAGTTAAACCTCCCTGTTGTGTTGTTAAACATTTAATAAATAGTAGTGCTTCATTCTCATCAGCCTGTCGGTACATACGCAAACTCAGCCGCACCCTCGGTACTGCTGAGTCTTGCAGTCTGACTGTATGCCGGTCTCACATATTTCAAGAGCGGCCCGTTGACTGCACGGCATTGTTGTATCATCTTGCTGATAAGAAGCCTTTAGGACACCCCACAGTATAGCAAATCCAATGCCATGTTCAACCGTGGGGGCCATGTAACACTTAAATATTTGGAATTACTTAATTTTTTAATTTTAAAGAAGGGTGGTTCCAAAGTCGTGCAGGCATGGCGTACCCATTTTTTTGTCATTATGGCAAACCGTATATAGTTAGCCATATTTTGTCTTCAAACGGATCTCTTTTCAAAGAGATTAGGGCTAATTGTGTGACAGATTGTCAAGAGCTCTATGTCGCCCTGTGTTTATAAAGTAAACACTTTTTTAAATGAAAAGCCTTTTGAGGCATATAAAAGCCTTGTGATAGATTTTAGACTGCATTGCTGTTGTGTATGGATTTTGTAGTGCACCATAAACGGTTTGCGCTTAGGCGGTGTTGGTGATATAAATCAGCCGGTTGACAGAAACTGTGCTCTGTGTCGGCACTAAGAGGTTGCAACAGGGCTTTGTATTGGAAGGAATTGTCATCGGGTATCAGACGGTGAGCGTTATTGAAAGGAAATTATAGTATGAAGCATCTTTCTCATTATTATCGTTATCTTTGGCAGGAACCGGAGTTGATTGTTATTCTGGGTGATGCCGCGAAATTGTGGCAGGGATTCCAGGAATATGAAGAAAAATATCATACGACGCCTGGCAAAAATGGCGAGAGTGCGGTTGTGCAGCGTCTGCTTGCAGGAGCAGGGCTTGCCGCGGTTTCTTTGCCGGAGCGCGAGTCATGGGGTTGGACCCTATCGTTGCCGGGAAGCAGTACCGGGCTTTTTTGTGGCATTGAGCCGGAAGGGATGGTCTGCGCGAGCCTGCGTCACAGTGCGTCGGAGTCTAACGCGGCTGTTGTGCAGCGACAGATGGAGAAGTCTCCCATGGCACAGAGCCATTATACGCTTAGTAGTACTGATCCGGTCAGGGCGGTTGAGCAATACTTCGATTCCAGCGCGCAAATGCTGGTACGGATCGCGGTGCTTGATGATGGTCGCGGCGTACTTGTGCAGCCTATGCCGGGTCACGGTTTTGGGCCTCTGGATGGCCTGTCTGATGTCGAGTTGGTCGAGCGCTGCTATGCGCAGACTGAGGACGAAAATATGAAATTGCTCGATGAGGTGGTGTTGTATTACGGGTGCCGCTGCTCGGATGCAATGATTTTGGAGATGGTCACAGCTCTTCCCGCCCAGCAGCGCTCTGAATTGTGGCAGGAGTCTTCCGCGCTTACAATCAATTGCCCGCGCTGCAACAGGGCCTATACGCTTAACAAAGCATGATAAAAGTCTGGTGCAAGAGCTGTTTTGTGCACCAGCATGTTGAAATACAGGAAAAGGAGCTCAGCAATGATACAAAGTAGCGATGGAATTTCAGTCCGGATTTTTACAGATTATATATGACCTTTTTGCTATGTCGCCAAGGGTCTTGTCGATCGTTTGAAACAAGAGTTTGATCTGAGGGATGAGTGGCTTCCCTTTGAAATCCACCCTGAAACTCAGCGAGAAGGCGTGCTGTTGACCGAGAGCCTGCCGCATATTGACTGGCCGGAACTCTACGCACGGTTGCGGAAAATGGGGGCGTCGTATAATAAAAAATTTGCGGATGTACTTGTGCTGCCGAACTCCAATGAAGTGCTGCAGGCCGGTGAATACGCGCTGGAGCATGGCGCCTTTGAGCAGTTTAACGAGATAGTGTTCAAGGCTTATTTTACCGATTTGCGGGATATCGGTGCACGCACTGTAATTCTTGAGTTGGCAGAAGAGTGTAGCCTTGATGCAGAGGATCTTGCCCGCGCGCTTGATGAGAATTGCTATGGCGCGCGGCTTCGCGCTGTAACCGAGGAAGCGCGCTCGTGCGGAATCAATAGTGCGCCGACGTTTATTATTGACAATCAACACGCTATTGCCGGCATGCAGTCTGAAGGGCAATTCAGACAGCTGCTGCAGAAAATAATTGATTCACGATTGTGAAGTTCATAGGCCGGTTGGCCGCAGGTGTAATCCAATATAATTAATCTGGAGGGACGCGTAGAAGCGCGTTTCTCCAGATTAATTTTTCTGAACAGTAGGGTTGCGTTTTTGCCCGAGGTTCTAGGATGTGAGAATTTTGGAGGGCCATGCTTTTGCATGGCCGAAAGGACCGGGCTGCATTCACGCAAGCGGCATTTTTTAACAGCCTGTTAATAGTAGTACCAGATGGTTTTGTAATCCTCGAGGTTTTCTCCGCGTTTTTGCATTTCCTGCAGATAATCATGGATTGAAACATCAGTATCGATGTAGGTGTTGGCGAGCGCCAGATTCTTTTCCCAGGGGTGAAATTCATATACCCGCCGACCGTTGGGCAGGATGCTCAGCAGGCTGTGATGCTCGGCGCGAATATAGTTTTTGCCAAGGCGCGGCACGTTATATACTGGTTCATCAGTGCGCGCAAGTCCCGGCGAGACCCGCGCTTCCTCGTTAACCTCTTGCTGCAGACGCGCCATGGGAACACGGTAGCTTTTGGTTTCCTCTTTGCCTTTGGTGTTGAAGGTGTAGTAGGGGTCAACCCCGATCAGGCGCAGCTTGCGGCGCAGCGCAGCCAGTTCAAATCGGCGGCTGTTTTCGACAGTGAAAACAGCTTGGTTGTACACCGACATACCCCTGCTGCGGAATTGCTGAACGGCCTGCATGGCCTCGGGGGTTATTTCATAGGAATGCTCAAAATGGGTTATGAGAACGATTTCGCGTCGACCGGGTTCATGGAATTTTGCGATGCCGTCCATGAGTTCCGGGGTGATGCGCTGGGGTAGCACAACCGGTGTGCGCGATCCGATGCGGATACGTTCAACATGCTCGATGGCTGCAACTTTTTTCAGGATTTTATGAACCATGCTGTCAGACATGATCAGGGGATCCCCTCCGGTGATCAGCACTTCGGTGACGACTGGATGCGCTGCAATCCAGTCAATGGCCGCGTTGATAGTTTCTTCCGGAGCCTGAGCCCCGGGCATCAGTACATCGTCTATTTCCCAGTTGCGCTGGCAGTACACGCAGATTTGGCTGCAAGTGTTGTAGGGCTTGAGAATGACAATACCCGGATAGCGCCGTGTGATGAGATCGATGGGCGAGGTGTCGTGCTCTTGCATGAAATCAAATGAGTGGGGCTGTTCGTCAACCCGGTCGCGCATTGTCTCAACATAATCCAACGGTGGAATGACCTGGGCGCGCACGGCATGGTCACGCTGCCGTCCGCTGGCCTGATCCATCAGTGAAGCATAAAACGGTGTTATGCCGAAAGGTAAGCTGGCGGCCCGGGCCTGACTAATTCCCTGATGTTCTGCTTCGCTCAGCTCAATTAATTTTCCCAAGGTGTCCGCATCGCGGATAACATTACGCAGCTGCCACTTATAATTCTGCCAGTCAGCTTCCGTGGCATTGAAGAAGGCTAGAATCCGATCGCGATTTTCAATACGAATTGTCTGAATGTCGGGGTCAAGGCCGCAGGGGTAGCGCTGCATGAGAGCGGTATTGTCGCCTATCATTTTGTCAAGCTGTTCGGATCTTAGCAAGGCTGATTCACGGCCTTCACATGACATGAATTCGGGGTAGGCGACTGAATCATATATATGGCTTTCGCCTTTGATGCCATGCAGCAAATGAATCATTTCTTCAAAAAAACCGTTGTTGATTTCGGGTGGCACCTCGTCGTAGCGCTCATTGGCCAGCAGCCACATGAGCTTCAGCAGGCTGCAGCCCACAACCCGTTCACTGCGCACAGAGAGAATCCGGCGAAACGCGGTCAGGCAGCTGGACTGCAGCAGCCAATTCACGGGTTTAATTTTACTTTTATCGGTGTTGAGAACCTGGGTAAGTTCTTCAAGATAGCGTGTTACGAAGAAACGCGCCATCTTGACGTTTTTTGATTCCTGAAGCAGGGTTTTAATTGAGGGATAAATACCGAACATCCGGTCAATATAGCTCTTGTCAAACACAGGGACCTCCATTACTATGGCACCAGCATACACCTGTGGTGCTTGTGTGTGCAGTACCTGCAGCGTTACGTCTGAACATTCGGGGGTTATGGTTCCGGGGTTAAACGGCGCATCCGCATCGCGGGAAAACCCGACAACACCGGGCAAATTCTGCGTGTATTTTCATCATATCACGCTGAGTTTGTATTCCAAGCCTTTTTTTGTAAGGGGTGTAGGACGCAGGGATGCTGCACGCGTTGATATGGAGAGCTGTTGCGATGGACTACGATATCCTCATTAAAAATGCCATGGTGTTTGACGGCAGTGGATTGGCAGGCTGCTGCCAGGATATGGCCGTCAGTGGAGACAGTATAGCTGCAATCGGCGATTTGGACGCATGTTCAGCAGCCGAAGTGCTCGACGGTGCGGGTTTGTGCTTGTGTCCCGGTTTTATTGATATGCACGCGCATTCAGAGTTCAACGTTTTGATTGACGCGGGGCGTTCTAAGGTCATGCAGGGTGTCACGACCGAGGTGTGCGGTAACTGCGGCTTGTCGAGTGCGCCGCTTCTGGGCATGGCCCGTGAGCAGCGCCGTGCGGCCCTGGCCGCATACGGTCTGGAACCCGACTGGGCAACCATGCAGGGGTATTGCGAACGTCTGGATCGCATTGGCCTGCGCAATAATGTGGCCCTGCTTGCCGGGCACGGCAATCTGCGCGGGTCGGTTGTTGGGTATGAGAATAATCGTGCCACCTCGGAGCAGCTTGCCGAGATGTGCGCGCTGCTTGAAGAGAGTATGGAGTGCGGTGCCTGGGGACTGTCAAGCGGTCTTATCTATCCGCCGGGTGCGTTCGCGCAGGTTGGAGAACTGGCCCGGCTGGCAGGTGTGGTAAGAAAATATGGCGGGTTGTATGCCACGCATATCCGCAATGAAGCCGACCTGCTGATCGAGTCAATCACCGAAGCGCTTGAGGTGGGGCGCGGAGCGGATGTGCCCGTGCAGATTTCACATCTTAAAACGCAGGAGCGGCACAACTGGTATAAGCTGCCGGCTGTGCTTAAGCTAGTCGAGCGGGCTCGGCAGGAAGGCATTGATGTTGCGGCCGACCGCTATCCCTATTGCGCGTCAAGTACGGGTCTGGACGCGTTGTTGCCGCTGTGGGCCTGCCGGGGCGGAAATGCGGTTGAATTGCAACGTTTGCGTGATCCATCCACGCGTTCTCGCATTCTTGATGAACTGTTTGAGCATGCAACCGCTGCGGAAATTGGATCAGAAACTCTGATTGCCTGTCTTCCCGGAGAGGCTAACGCGCATTTGCAGGGCCTTAGCCTGGCTGAAGCGGCGGACGTGCGCGGCCAGAGCGTGGGTGAGGCCCTGTGCGATTTGCTGGTAGAGGAGCAGCTTGACATTGATGCGATTTTTTTCTGCATGAGTGAGGAAAATCTACGTACGATTCTGTGTCAAAGCTGGGTCATGGCGGGCAGTGATGCCGCGGTTCGCGATACAGTCGGTTCGCTTGCACGCGGTGTTCCGCATCCACGCGCTTTCGGAACTTTTGCGCGCATGCTGGCGATGGTGCGTGATGAAAAGCTCATGCCGCTTGAAGAGGCAGTCAGTTCAATGACCCACCTTCCTGCCATGCGCATGGGCTTTTTTGATCGCGGGTTGCTGAAGACCGGTTACCGAGCCGACCTTGTGCTGTTTGATCCGAACATCGTGCGCGACACGGCAACTTATGCAAAACCGCAGCAGTATCCTGTTGGCGTGCGTGCCGTGATGGTGAACGGTGCCTGGGTTGTCAGGGACGGGGCTAGCACACAGCAGATGCCGGGCAGGCTTTTGCGAAAGTGCTGAGTGTGATTTTTATCCCGCTAATGGATTGTTCAGTTATAGTGTAAATAAAACAGTTGACATTTTTATAATTATAGTTTAAATTAAATAACAAGCTTGAAATCCTTCAGCATTTCGCTGAACACTAATCTGAAATCCACTAAGTTTTAACGGCAAAGCCCAGAGGATTTTATATTAAATCCAACGGGCTTTTTTTATTGCAGGAACTATCCTGCGACATTAGGGAAGGAGCAGTAAACATCCCACAGTAGAAACATACACCCAACCGGCCGGAGGCCGGCACAGTTCATTTCGAAACACACGTAAATACAATAGAATACACGATCACAACAAGAAAGAAGAACACACAATGAGTTTTAATGATTTTAATTTTCACGCAACTATACGCGCTAATATTAAGGCGCTTAACTACACCGAAGCGACACCTATTCAGGCGCAGACAATAGCGCCGATACTGAGCGGTAGTGATGTTATGGGCCTGGCCCAGACCGGTACCGGCAAAACCGCTGCGTTTGTGCTGCCCATATTGCAGCAGCTCATGCAGGGACCACGTAAAAAAGTCCGGGCTCTTATTATTGCTCCTACCCGTGAGCTGACCGAGCAGACCCATAAGGTTATTGGGCAGCTGGGACGTGGCACCGGGGTGAAAAGCATGAGCATTTACGGCGGCGTCAACATTCAGCCTCAGATTTCGTCGCTTAGGCGGGGAGTTGAAATAATTTGCGCCTGTCCCGGTCGATTGCTCGATCATATCAACCGCAGAACGATTAATGTTTCTGACATCGATATGCTGGTGTTGGATGAGGCCGATCACATGTTTGATATGGGCTTTCTGCCGGATATTAAAAAGATAATTCGCGCGCTGCCCACGAAGCGACAGACCTTGCTTTTTTCCGCGACCATGCCTGATGATATCCGTCGCCTGACCGCAACTGTCTTGAATGACCCGGTACGGGTGCAGATCGGTCATAAGGCACCGATAGACACAGTGTCACATGTTTTCTATCCGGTTCAAACCGCTCGCAAAACGGATTTGCTGAAAAATCTACTAGCTGCCGGTCCGACTGACGCGGTGCTGGTATTTGCCCGCACGAAGATGCGCGCCAAGAATGTTGCGCGTCAGCTTGAGAATGCAGGGTATCAGGCAACGTCTCTGCACGGTAACCTGTCGCAAAATAATCGTCAGAAAGCCCTGGATGGATTTGGTCGGGGCACGTATAAAATACTGGTTGCAACCGATGTGGCTGCCCGTGGTATTGATGTGCGCAACATTTCACATGTTATCAATTATGATATTCCCGACACCGTTGATGCCTATACGCATCGCACGGGCCGCACAGGGCGGGCCAATGCAACCGGAGAAGCCTTTACGTTTATTACCGGCAGTGACAGAGGCACAGCCGGTTCAATCCAGCGGATGCTGGGGAAACGTTTAACGCACGGATGCGTGGAAGGTTTTGCCGTAGATACATCCGAAGCACCGGACCGGCCTCGTCGACAGACGTACAAGGGACGCCGTGCCCCTGCCAATTCGAAACCAGCCGGGAAGCACAACGTTCGTTCCGGAAATAAGGGCCGTTTTTCAGCCCGGCGCCCGGCTTCTCAGGCCGCATAGCGTTTTTTAGTACGCCGGGGCTGCCGCAGTCGGATGGTCAGCTATGCTGCCTTTACGGTGGCCCTGGTATGCGTACATATGTATGGATTCCCCACGTATTTTTAGTGCCAAAAAAATTGACATTGCGTTTAACTTAATAGTAATATGCTTGCATACAATAACATCTGTTCCTACATTACATAGGAGAGAGACGTGAAAGTTGCACGCAGAATGGTCAGCACGGTGATCACCATCACCCCTTCGGCTACCGTTAATGATGCCCTGCATCTTCTGCATCAAAATAATATCCGCCATCTGCCGGTAGTTGAGAAGGAAAAATTTATTGGTTTTGTGTCGGAGACCGACCTGCGGCAGGTGCTGCTCCTGCCCGGCGGCAATGATATCCTTATTAAAGCTGTTATGAACAAAGATCCGGTCACCATCGGGCCTGAGGATAACCTTGAGGAAGCTGCTCGCCGTATCAATCAGTACAAAATTGGCTGTCTGCCGGTTTTGGAAGAGGGCAGGCTGGTGGGTATTGTCACGGTCGGTGATATCCTGGCCGCGTTTATCGAACTTATGGGCATGCTGCAGGCCAGTTCGCGTATAGATATTGTGTTGGGCGAGGATCCTGAAGCCTTTGAAAGTGTTTCACGCATTATCAAGAAAACAGGTGGAGATATTATCAGTGTGGGCATGAGTGATGCCCCTGGACTCGACAAGAAAGTTTATTTTTTTCGGCTTAACAAATGCGATGTCGACTCGATTGCCGATTCCCTGCGGCATAACGGTTATAATGTTGTGTCCGTCATTCAATAGTGGACGCGCTCATAAAAGTCCGGATGCTTCGTTGCGCTGCATCCTCAGTCTTTGCGGCGGACAGACAGTCCGCCTCACTCCTTCGGATTTGCACGTCTTGCCTGCGGCCCTTTTCTGAGGGCGTCTTAGTAGCAGGCGTTTTTGAATAGTTATGATTTATTAATGGTGACGCTCTCATAAAAGTCCGGATGTCGTGCATTGAATCTGAAAATACAAATGAAGAATTTATCAGTGGAGTTGTGAACATGGCTACCAAAAAAAAACCTGCTTTGCGAAAAACAGGTGTTCCGATTCTGGAAGTCTTTACCAACCCGCATCCTGGACGCCAGTATACTATTGAGATTATTCAGCCTGAATTCACCTCGGTGTGCCCCCAAACCGGGCAGCCCGATTTTGGAACCGTCACTCTTACCTATATACCGGATAAAGCCTGCCTGGAGTTGAAAAGCCTCAAGTATTACCTGCAGCAGTATCGCAATCAGGGTATTTTTTACGAAGATATTACCAACCGGATCCTGGACGATCTGGTCGTGGCTTGTCGGCCGCGGCAGATGCGGGTGCACAGTTGCTGGAGCGCCCGGGGTGGTATCCGCACCAATGTCACGGCCGAGTATACACAACCAGTCCGCGCGAAAAAATAGTTTTCGCCCATTTTATCCCACAGGTCGTACATACCGTTTCATATTATTCCGACATTACGAGCGCATAGGTTTTATACCCGCCGCTCAGGTTTCGGCATTCAAACCCATGTTGTTTCAGGATGCGGGTCGCAATATAGCCGCGTAATCCGACTGCGCAAAAAATAAGCAGCGGTTTGTGCGGCAGTTCTTCCAGACGGTTTCTCAGTTCATCGACCGGAATATTGACAGCACCTGCGATTGACCCGGCGGCGAATTCCGGTGGCGTGCGCACATCAAGCAGTTGGTGGGTTTCAGACAGGCGCTCGACCTCATGCCATGCGGCTGTTTCAACCCGCCCGCTGAGGATGTTTTCTGCCACAAAGCCGACCATGTTGACCGGATCCTTGGCAGAGCCGAACTGCGGGGCGTAGGACAGTTCAAGCTGGGTCAGGTCATCGACAGTCATGCCTGCCCGGATTGCGGTTGCCAGCACATCAATGCGTTTGTCAACGCCATCAAGGCCTACTGCCTGAGCTCCCAGGATGCGGCCATCAACGGTAGAGAACATCAGCTTCAGGGTTATTTGGGTTGCACCGGGATAATAGGCGGCATGGTTCAGGGGATGAATGATGGTAGTCGCAAAGGGTTCTTGCCCTGAAGCCAGGTCTTTTTCGGCTAGACCGGTGCGGCCCGCGGCCAGGCCGAACAGTCCGATTATTTCAGTACCCTGTACTGGAGCAAAGGCGCGATCAGCTCCGCAGATATTATCAGCTGCCAGGCGGCCCTGGCGGTTGGCAGGTCCGGCCAGCGGCAGCAGGGTTGGGCATCCGCTTACCAGATGCTGTACTTCAATTGCATCGCCTACCGCGTAAATGCAGGGGTCGGATGTCTGCATGCGGTCATTGACCACAATGCCGCCGTTATCTGCGATTTTAAGCCCGGCGTTTCGGGCAAGGTCAACTTCCGGCCTGACACCCAGCCCGGCTACAATCATGTCGCAGGCGAGTTGATCACCTTTTTTGAGAATCACGGAGAGTCCTCCATCAGTCTTGCGGATCTCCTGCAGGGCATTGCCCAGTTGCAGTTCAATGCCGTTTGAGCGCAGATGCGCGTGCAGTGCAGCGGCAATTTCAATATCCAGATGTTTCATGACCTGAGTAGGACGTTGCACAATGGTTACGCTGATGCCCAATTGATGCAGGTTTTCGGCAACCTCAAGGCCGATAAATCCCCCACCTGCAATAACAGCTTTTTTGGGTGATTTTTCCTTGATAAAGGCGATAATGTCGTCCATGTCACCCATGGTGCGCAGGCTGAAAATACCAGGCAGGTCAGCACCGGTTACCGGCGGCAGCAGCGGTTGTGCACCCGGCGCCAGCACGAGCGCGTCATAGTGGAGCGTTTCTTTTTCAGCAGATGTGTTGTCGGTGATGCTTATTGTTTTAGCCTTGGGATTAATCGCTGCTGCCGTGACATCGGTACGGATGTCGACATTAAACCTTTTTGAAAAGGCGGCAGCGCGGGTGACCAGCAGGGAGTCTCGTTTGGGTATGGTTGCGCTGATATGGTAGGGCAGTCCGCAGTTCGCAAATGAGATATAGGGCCCACGTTCAATGACAATAATCCGGGCCTTTTCGTTGAGTCGTCTGAGACGGGCCGCCGCTGATGCTCCGCCGGCTACACCGCCTATGATAATAAATGTTTGCATGGTATTGTATCCTTTCTGCTGTAGTATATTATAATAATGTAGCAGGTTGTTGAAAAACGGCCATTTGCTGCGGTGCGCTCATCATTCGTTACTGCGGTGTACGGAGAAGTATGCCGCATTCCTCATGATATCGTGCGCTTTGCTTCTAACTATTTTTGAACAGCCTGTAAAAAATCCCCTAATATTTTTTTAGTGATACTGATTTTAAATCAATTTTGAGATTGCGTATCCGCATTCGTGGTTTCCTGAAAAGGAATTCAGCCGCGCATGCGGTTGAATTCCTTTTTGATGTGCTTGAGCAGATTCCTTTTACGTATTTTTGCAGACTCATCTTTGCCGTGAGGCTGGGTTCTCCAGCGCCAGGTATTCCAGGGCCATTGTGTCGGATCCTGGCGGATTTGTTGCTCTATAGCCCGGGTAAATGCGGCGGTGGCGTCCTGGATGTCGCTTTGTGCATCACTGCTGCGTGTGCAAATAATTGCTTCATGAATATGAATGGTTTGGGTGTTGTCCGGGTTGCGAACAATGAACATGGGCACAATTGCGGCTCCGGTGCGACGGGCCAACACGGCCGGCCCGGGAGCGGTTGAGGCCTTGCGTCCGAAAAAATCGACAAATACTCCACCTCGGCGTTTGTTCTCGTCCGATATAATGCACAGGATTCCATTTGAGCGCAGCAGCCCCAAGGCTGTCTTGAAAAAAAATTTTTCGGGGACAGTTGGAATCGCCGGCAGTTCGATGAGTTCGCGGCAGCGGGTATACATTGCAGAACCGGCTGGGCTCTCCAGGTCACGCACGACTGTCAGGGAATTGAAGCCGTCTCGGGAGAGCCGGGGACCGATCAGTTGATATGTGCCCATGTGAGCGCTGACGGCAATCACGCCGTGCCCGTGTGTAAGTGCTTTTTCAAGGTGCTCTTTGCCCTCGATATTGATGGTTTGCATTGAACCAGCATGATGATGTCCTGCTGCAAAAAATACCTCGGCCCAGTTGGCGCAAAAATTTGTGAGCGAGTTGCGGGCGATCTGTTTTCTTTGGGGCGGTGTCAATGCTTCTCTAAAGGCAAGGCCAAGGTTTAAGAGCATTTTTTTTCGAAGACGGCTTGCAATAGCGAATAGCATGTAGCCCAGCAGATGCCCGAGTTGAAGGGTTCGCGTGCGGCCGAGCAGAGTTGTAATGGCTATGATGGTATATATGCCGCCCATGTTACACAGGTAGAGCACATGATCAAGGGGGCGGAGTTTCTTTTGGATGTTTTGCACAGCAAACGGCATTGAGATGGATCCTTGAGTTGAGAACGTAATCCCTATATTAACAAATAAAATCATCTGCTTGTCAAATAGTAAAATAGTATCGAGGTCTGTTAGTTTTTACAAAATTCGGATTCTGAAATACAGTTTTTATCATTAAATTAAGCTAGAGCCTCAATTTTAGAACAAAATCGATCTGTTTGACAGATGGTTTTTTATAAGCATATAATAAAAAAGAATAAAAAGGCAGTGAGGCATGTTTTTTTATAAATCCGAGATTATTTAAAAAAGCGCTCGGTCTTATTTAAGAAAAATTTTTTTTAACCGATGTTTTAAGGTGTTAGTGTGGGTGGTGAAAACCGCCCGGATGTTAAATTTTGATTGGTAAAGTATCTGTAATCGATAGAAATCAGCAGGGAATTCAGTAATTTAAATAATTATATGAAGGGGATGATCAATGAAGATCAAGAAAAAGACTCTGCTGCACACTGCGGCAACAGCCATAATATTCATGGTATGTTTGTTGATGCCTGTCATGTGTTTAGCTGACCCAGGCGAATGGACCTGGATAAGTGGTGCTAATGTGATAGATCAGCTGGGCGTTTACGGTGTAAAAGGTGCGGCCGCAGCGGCCAACGTGCCCGGGGCCCGGTATGACAGTTGCTCCTGGACTGACGCTTCCGGCGACCTGTGGCTGTTTGGGGGTATTGATTTCAACGGGGGTGTTAGAAACGACTTGTGGCGCTATGATAGTACCGCAGATGAGTGGACCTGGATGAGTGGCTCGGACACCGTGGACCAACTGGGCGTCTACGGCATCCTGGGTGTTTCAGATGCTGCCAACGCGCCCGGGGCCCGTAGCGGAGCCGTTTCCTGGATAGACGAAGACGGCGACTTGTGGCTGTTTGGGGGGCAAGGTTACGATAGTAACGGACAGGTAGAGGTTTGTCATTCAGACTTCGGAAATATTGATGGCTGGCTGAACGATATGTGGCGTTATGATACTTCCGAAAGTGAGTGGTCCTGGGAGGACGGTTCGGATGATATGACCGATTATGATGAGAAAGGCTATTATGATGATAAGGGTTACCCGCAGTCCTACGTTAAGCCCGGGGCGCGTGAAGGAGCCATTTCGTGGACAGATGACTTCGGCTTTATGTGGATGTTTGGCGGCTATGGTTGGCAGCATCGTGAGTATTTCGAGACAGACGACGATGATGTTTGGTGTTGGTACAAAGATGACCCCTGTGAGGTATGCCCGGACCCGGGCGTGCTGAATGATTTGTGGGTCTATAACAGACTCACAAATGAGTGGGCCTGGGTAAGCGGCTCGGACGACGTGGATGAACTGGGCTCTTATGGAATAATGGGTGAAGCAACGTTCGACAACGTGCCCGGGGCGCGTATGGGCTCTATTCCCTGGATAGACAAAGACAACAATTTGTGGCTGTTTGGGGGTGCAGGTAAAGACAGCGATGTTCCCGACGGCTTCATCAGACGTATGACCGACTTGTGGCGCTATGATCCTGTTACAAAGATGTGGACCTTTGTAAACGGCTTTGAAGTAGGTGACCAGCCAGGCGTCTATGATGAAAGTATCGGCGCTCTCCTTCCCGGATGTCGTGAAGAGAGCAGTTCCTGGGTAGATAACGACGATAACTTGTGGCTGTTGGGGGGGGTTCGGTCTGGCCAGCACGTATTCACCCATTGGTGGTCTTCTGAATGACCTGTGGCGCTATGATATTGCTGCAAACCGATGGAACTGGGTAAGCGGTTCAGATGAAATCTCGAATCCAGGCGAGACCATCCTCGCCGGTGTTTATGGTACCAAAGGGACCGCAGATGAAAATAATGTGACCGGGGCGCGTAAAAGCGCTATTCCCTGGATAGACAGTCTGGGCAGCCTGTGGCTGTTTGGGGGTTTTGGTTTTGATGGCGATGGAGCCTATGGCTCCATGAACGACCTGTGGAGCTATGAGATTCCCGATTGTGTAAGCAATGCGGATTGCGATAATGGTGTGTTTTGTGACGGCATTGAGACCTGTGAAGCGGGTGAATGTGTTGACGCGGCAGGTGATAACTGTAGCGACCCGACACCCTATTGCGATGAGGACACCGCTAGCTGTTTGGAATGCCTGGATGACAGTAATTGTCCAGATGATGGCGAGTTTTGCACCGGTGATCCGCTTTGCACGGCTGGTGTGTGCGGGTTTGAAGCAGGTCCTTGTAGTGGCGATACGCCGAACTGCGATGAGGAGAATGATATCTGCTTTGGGGGATGTGAGACCGTTGATGACTGCGTCGACGACGATTTATTTTGCACCGGTGATTCGCTTTGTATGGATGATGGCATGTGCGGATTTAGTGGTAGTCCCTGCGGCGGTGAAACTCCGGCCTGTGATGAGGCGAATGATCAGTGCGTGCTGAGATGTCTGAGTGACGATGAATGCGCAGACGATGATTTATATTGTACCGGTGCGCCGGCCTGCACGGACGCCCTCTGCGTGTTTGCACCCGGCCCTTGCAGCGGTGGTACCCCGGCGTGCGATGAGCAGAGAAATCTGTGTGCGGATATTTGTCTGAGCGACGAGCAATGCGCAGACGACTATTTATATTGCACCGGCGATCCGATTTGCGCGGCTGGCGTGTGCGGATTTACAGGAAGCCCTTGCGGTGGTGATACTCCGGCTTGTTCTGAGGCAAATGATCAATGCCTGGAGGGATGTCTGCTCGCCGCCGACTGCGTAGATGCTTTATTTTGTACCGGCGATCCGGTCTGTACAGATGGTGAGTGCGAATATGGACCCAGCCCCTGCAGCGATCCCACTCCGGTATGCGATGAGGATAATAATCAGTGTATTGACACTTGTTTGACCAATGAGCAATGCTCGGACGACTATTTATATTGCACCGGCGATCCGATTTGCACGGCTGGCGTGTGCGGATTTACCGGAAGCCCTTGCGGCGGCAATACGCCGGCTTGTTATGAGGGCAATGACCGGTGCGTGGAGAGATGCCTGGCCGATGAGGAATGCGCAGACGACGATTTATTTTGTACCGGTGCGCCGGTTTGTGCGGCGGGTGTGTGTGGGTTTGCAGAGGGTCCCTGCAGCGGCGCTACCCCGATTTGCGATGAGCAGAGAGGGCAGTGCGTGGAGCTTTGTTTGACCGATGACGAATGCGTAGATGACGATTTGTTTTGCACCGGTGCGTCGGTGTGTTTGAATGATGGTGCATGCGGATTTGAAGCCGGTCCCTGCGGTGGTGATACTCCGGTCTGTGATGAGGAGAATGATCAGTGCGTCGTGGTCCTGATATGTGTGGACGACAGTGAATGCCCCGACGACGATTTGTTTTGCACCGGCACGCCGTTTTGTACGGATGATGGCGAGTGCGGGTTTAGCGGTAGTCCCTGCAGTGGTGATACTCCGGTCTGTGATGAGGAGAATGATCAGTGCATCGAGGGTATCGTGGTCGTGAGATGTGTGGACGACGAGCAATGCGCAGACGACGATTTATTTTGCAGTGGTGATCCGTTTTGTACGGATGCTGGTGTGTGCGGGTTTAGCGGTAGTCCCTGCAGTACCGAACTTCCGGCTTGTGATGAGGTGAATGATCAGTGCGTCGTGAGATGTCTGGCCGACTACGAATGTATCGACGATGATTTGTTTTGCAGTGGTGATCCGATTTGTACTGATGGTGAGTGCGGTTTTGCAGCAGGTCCCTGTAGTGGCGATGCTCCGGCCTGCGATGAGGAGAGAAATGTCTGCTGGGAGGACTGTTGGGACGACATCCAATGCCCCGATGACGATTTATTTTGCACCGGTGCGCCGCTTTGTACGGAGGATGGCGAGTGCAGGTTTGCAGAAGGTCCCTGCAGTGGTGATACTCCGGCTTGTGATGAGGAGAATGATCAGTGCGTTCAGGAATGTTTTACCGCCAGTGATTGCGACGACGACTATTTATTTTGCACCGGTGCGCCGTTGTGTAACAATAATGGCTGGTGTGGGTTTGCAGAAGGTCCCTGTAGTGGCGATAATCCGGCTTGCGATGAGCAGAATGATACCTGTGAGGAGTGTATTGATGACAGCCACTGTCATGATGGTTATAGATGTACAGAAGAAGCCGTGTGTGTTGCTAAATGCCATTTGGTCATAAAGAAAAACACTGTAAGTGCAGCCAAGTTGTGGAAAGAAAGAAAAAAGACGTTTAAAATTATCACCTCTTCTTTCGGCGCCGTTGATATGGGGCCGGATATTAAGATAGTGGGAAAAAAGATTAATACGAAAAATGGTAAGGTGAAGGTTAAGACGATTTTGCCTGCCGGACTCAGGCCTCAGATCATCCCGGTCTGGGTGGGTGACTGTTATGGCGAAATTGAGATTACCCCATAATAGCCTGAAAAACATGCAGACAAAAAAGGCCAGAGCCGATAACGGCTCTGGCCTTTTAATTTTTTTATGTTGTTACAAATGCTTTCTTGGATCCAATTCTGGTTTTGAATGCGGGAAAACGCGAGCGAATTACGGGCAATCTTTTTTTTGGATTGGAGTCACGACGCGCGGTCTGCAGCAGCTCATGCCCGGTGCGCGGAAATTCAAATTGTCCGAGATTTCACGTAACGAAATTTTCTCCGATAACCTTAGATATTTATCAATGGTATGTAAACAGAACGATCAGGTGAAACTGAAATCCGGGGATAGATTTGAGAGTATGCGTTTACTGTTCCAATGACCATGATAGAATTGGAGTTACAACACCCGGTCTGCTGGCGTTTACTTCCAGAGAGATTGTGCCGGTTTGCTCTACGCGAAAATTCAGGGCCTGCTGGGCATGGTCAAGCTTTACCCGGCCATAGCCCGGCCGTCTTCCGATTATCTGCACATTCAGGCTGTAGGTTCCCACATTTAAAAAATGGGCCGGTACTCGAACTCTGGCTCGATAGTCACCCGGCAGCAGTTCACGCTTTTCGCCCGGGTTTTCGTCCGTGTGCATGGTGACGAAAACCGTGGTTCCGTCCTGCGTGAGTACGGATATGGCAACGCGGGCCTGGTCCAGTTTTTCATGCACACGGAAGCGCAGGTGCAGAAAAAAATCACGGTGTACCTTCACGCTGGAGGAGAACTGCTCGTCTTCATTTGCAATGCCTATTTCTTCAATCTGTGCGCCGGGTTTATTTTCGGGCTTTAAGACAAGAAGTCCGGAGGACTGCTCGCCCTGTGCGAAGTAGGCCTGAATGATAGTTTCGGGATCTCCTTCTTGAATTATGCGGCCTTTGTCAAGTAGCACAACCCGGTTGCACAGGCGGCTGATGGCCGCCATATTGTGGCTGACGAAAAGAATTGTGCGGCCCTGGTCGGCAACGGTGTTCATTCGTCCCAGGCACTTTTTTTGAAAGTCAATATCCCCGACCGCCAGCACTTCATCCACCAGTAGTATTTCCGGATCAAGGTGGGCTGCCACCGCAAAGGCCAGGCGTACGTACATGCCTGAAGAATAGCGTTTTACAGGTGTATCGAGAAACTGTTCTACCTCGGAAAAAGCGACAATTTCATCAAATTTGCCCTGGATTTCACGCCTGCCCATGCCCAGCACTGCGCCGTTGAGAAAGATGTTTTCACGTCCGGTTAGCTCAGGGTGGAAGCCGGTTCCGACCTGTAGCAGTGCAGAAACACGGCCATACAGGCGGGCCCGCCCTGTGGTGGGTTCGGTAATGCGGCTGAGGATCTTGAGCAGGGTTGATTTACCGGCTCCGTTGCGCCCGATCAGGCCGACGCGTTCACCGGGGGTAACCTTCAGGTTGATGTCGCGCAAGGCCCAGAATTCTTCAATGTCAAACAGCTCGCGGTTTGATGAAAGCGGATGGCGTAGGCGCTGAACAAGGCTCCGGGCGTTTTTGGCAAGCACTTCTCGTAAGTTGAGCGTATGCTTGCGGCGCATGTGTCCGATCGTATAGGACTTGCCGATTTTTTCGGTTGTAAGGGCGTAGGTCATTGTTAAATAATATCCGCGAAGGTCCGCTCGGATCGGTAGAAGAAACGGATGCCGAGTAAAAATATTAAAAGGGATAAACATGTGGAGAGTATAAACCCGGGCATATACAGTTTGACTTCTCCGCCCAGAAGCGCCCAGCGAAATCCATCGATTACGCCGACCATGGGGTTAAGTGAATACAGCAGTCGCCATTTTTCCGGCACCACGTTGCTGCTGAACCCCACCGGCGACAAATACAGGCCGAACTGAACGATAAACGGAACCACGATTCTGAAATCGCGGTAGGTAACGTTTAAGGCCGACACAAAGAAGCCTGCTCCCAGTGAGGCCAGTGACGCCAGGATCATCAGCAGTGGCAGAACCACGATTCTCCAGTCCGGGTACACTCCGTACCAGAACATCATCAGGATATAAATGCTGAACGCAATCAGAAAGTCAACCAGGCTTGTGAGCATTGCCGTGGTCGGTAGAATGATGCGGGGGAAATACGTCTTGGAAATCATGTTTGAGTTGGACACCAGTGAATTTGCACTGACGGAAAAGGTGTTGCTGAAAAATTGCCATGGAAGCATGGCCGCATAGACCAGCAGGGGATAGGGGACTTCGCCTGAGGGCAACTTGGCCAGCTTGCCGAAAACAAGGGTCAGGATAACCATGGTTATGATCGGGCGTAGGAGACTCCAGGCAATGCCGATAACAGTTTGCTTGTACCTGACGATGAGGTCGCGCCAGGCCATGAAGAAAAGCAGCTCGCGGTACAGCCACAGTTCTCGCCATATGTGCCGGGCCTGTTTGCGGGGCTCAATTGTTATTTCCGCTATCTGCATATGTTCCTGTTCTCCGGGTTGGGATGTTCCTGTAAGCAACCACTGCTATAGGCGTTGACTACGATTAGTGATTGTATTCATTTTTCATAAAAAAAACAGTGCTTTTTTACGGTTTTTAGAATTAATCCGGCTTTGTCTGCAGCGCGGTCATGGTTTTGGTGTATATCCCTGAATATGTTATGTCCCCCTGACTGAAGGTCTGCTTGCGGTGCTGTTGTTGCAAAGGCCTGACAGCATCCCCTTGAGGGCATTCAGGTTGCCGAAGCGTAGCGTGCGCAGCAGGGCCCGCAGGCAGAGAACCGGTATTTTAACGCAGGTTGAAAGTGCTCGTGTGCTGCGATGTGTAAACAGACGTTGTGAGAGGCGCAGGTGCGCGCGGACAATCTGGTGTTCATAGAAAAAAGAATTGTTGTGCGATGATGCGTTAGCTTTATGAAACATGACGGCCGTTTCAATGACACCGGTTTTTAGTCCTGCTCGTGCGGCGCGGACACAAAAATCAACGTCTTCACCGTACATAAAAAAACCTTCGTCAAAGAATCCGATTTCTTCAAAGACGCGGCATTCAATTAACAGGCAACAGCCGGTGAGGTAAAAAATATTGCCCGGCAGGGGCGGGGGTCGGTGTGTAACGAGCCCAAACCAGGCATTGTACCAGCTCCCTCGTGACCAGAGTTTTTCGGTGTTCGGGTAGTGATGTATTCGCGGTCCTGCAATCTGTAGGCCGGTCGCGCACGCGGCTGCGGCAAAGTTCTTAATAAAACCGTCCGGGATGATAGTGTCATTGTTTATTACGAGGACAGCGTTAAAATCAGACAGCGGCAGCCGCCGCAGGCCGTAGTTAACGCCGGCTGCAAAACCAATATTTTTTTCGGTTTTAAGCAGAGTTATCTTTTCTTGCCCGGCAAAAGCACCTGCGAGTCGGGCAGTTTGCTCAGTATCCGCTGAATTATCGACGACGCACACATGTTCAACTTTTTGTTGGTAGAGCAGGCGCGCGCATGCAATGGTGTCCTCGGCGCCAAAATAATTTAAAATAACAGCACAAATCCGCATTGTTTTGTATCGCCTGTACAAGGGTTGCTGCACTATGGCTACTGTCAGAATATGGCATGCAAACAGTATGTTTGGTCGTGTGCAATGATTATGTCATAGCTGGCATAGGCGTCAAGTGTGAAGAGGCATCAGGGTCTGCAACACTCCATAGGCGGATGCGATTCTGTTTCAGGCGCAAGCCGTTAGGTTTTTTTAATGCGGTCAAGCGCACGTTTAAGCTGTCGCAAAATATGGTTTGCATCTTTAGCAGAGGGCTTCCGGCTGCTGAACTGTGTGCGCTCCAGACGTGTTGCAATTTGGTTGTGCAAGCTCTGGTCTGCGGGCATGAGCGCACGTGCTGCTTTGAGAGCGGTTGTGTAGAATGCCGTATAATCGCCTTGCAGCAGCTCTTGGCGGCATTGCTGTACAAGGGTATGATCCGCTTCGAATGCCGGCTGTTTGGATGGGCGGATGCTGCCGGAACGTTTTTTTATTATGTAAACACCTGCGGCGATAATGGCAAGCAGGATTGCTGCCGCAGCGGCCAGTGAATTTTTTTGAAATAATCTTGCAGCAGGTTTAACTGTTATGGCGCAGTCATTGGTCAGAAGCGATAGTTCCGTGCTGCTGTCGCGGGGCCAGCAGTGGATAGTAACGGGAGAGATCGTAAATCGGCCGGTTTCGCGCGGCACAAGTATAAAATGGTAGGTTAATTGATGAAGGGAATCGCTGACCGTGGCTTCAAATGAGGATGAGCGTACATGGAAGCTTTCCGGGAAAACAGGCTCAGGCGGAATGATGACATGGCTTTGTGCGTCCCCTTGCCAAGAGATGGTAATGTTCAGTTCAAAGGGGGATGTGGGCCGCTGAACATCAGACGGGCATTCCAGTACGACGCGCGGCAAGCCTTGTGCAAAACTCAACGAGCCGGGTGTGAGAATCGTTAGTACTGCAATCAGCCACAGACCAGCGCGCAGCCTGCGCCAAAATTTAGCAGGATGTTGAAAAACGTCCGTCTGTCTCGTTACAGCGGGATTGCGCTCTCTACTGCGATGCACGGTACGGTACACCTCATTGCTAATGACTGCGTGCGTTGTGCACCCGGCCATTTTTGAGAAGTCTGTAAAAAAATACTTTTTCAAATAATTGTTAGAGGAACAGATTCTTGAAGAGCCCCTTGTTGCCATTTTTACTATCCAGCTCGCCCAGTTCGCGCAAGAGTTCTTCCTGGCGCTTGGTAAGCTTGCGCGGTGTTGTGACAATAATCTGTACGATCTGGTTGCCGCGACTGCTGCGGTTTAAATACGGTATGCCGCCGCCTTTGATGGTGAGCAGGTCGCCGGATTGAATGCCTTTGGGTATTTTCAGTTTTGTTTCTTTGGGTTCTTTATCAAGGGCTGGAATGTTTATTTCGGTTCCCAGTGCAGCCTGTGTGAAGGAAACCGGCACCTGACAAACAATCTCGTTATTATGGCGTTCGAAAAATTCGTCTTTTTCCACAGAGATGAAAACATACAGGTTGCCGGTCGGGCCGCCGTGATCTCCGGGTTCGCCCTCTCCGCTCAGCTTTAGTTGCATTCCGGTTTCAACCCCTGCGGGAATTTTGACCAGCAGGGTTTTTTCTTGCAGCTGTTTGCCTGAACCGCGGCATTGGCGGCATGGTTTGGTGATAATGGTACCCGTGCCGCGGCATTCCGGGCAGGTTGTAGCTACGCTGAAAAAACCCTGGCGCTGCGCAACGCGGCCGGCTCCCTTGCAGGTGGTGCAGGTTTGCGGCCTTTCTCCCTCGGCCGCACCGGTTCCATTGCAATCAGGACAGGCAAAATTTTTGCGAACAGAAATCTTGTTTTCAACCCCGAATGCTGCTTCACGCAGGGTAATGTTCATGTCATAGCGTAGATCAGCTCCCCGGTGTGTTGCAGCTCTGCCGCGCTGCTGACCGCCCATGTCGAAAAAATCTTCAAAAATATCGCCAAACGATGAAAAGATATCGTCAAAGCCTTGGAAGCCTGAAAATCCTGAATTTTTGAGCCCGTCATGGCCGAAGCGGTCATAGACCTGGCGTTTTTCAGTGTCGCGCAGAACATCATAGGCTTCGCTGGCTTCTTTGAATTTTTCTTCAGATTCGCTGTTGTCCGGGTTGCGGTCGGGGTGATACTGGAGGGCAAGCTTGCGGTAACTTTTTTTTATTGAATCTCCAGAGGCGTTTCGTTCTACCTCCAGAACTTCATAGTAACAACGTTTTGACATGGGGTCTGCTTTCACACGCCGTACGGGGTACGGGTTCATCAAAGGTTATGCAGGTCTGCGTTTATAATCTGTTTACTGTGAGGCCCGCAGCGGAAGCGACTGACAAGGTGCCGATTCGGGGGTACAGCGTCAGGTTCCTGTGTTGGAAATTCATTTTAGTAATTGCATGCGCTAATTTTCGTAAATCCAATCTTATTTAAATTAAGCACGAATATGCGGCAGTCAAGCGGATTAATCCGGTTTATGTGCAATTTCATGTATCATCCCGGGTCCCGTTTGGAAGCATGGCTTTAGCAAAATCCGGCATGGTCTCTTCCATGTACTGGCGGATTTTTTTCTTAAGGCGGCTTTCAATCTGGCGCACGCGTTCCTTGGTGATATGGTATGTATCGCCGATTTCCTGGAGTGTAAGCGGATTTTCCGAGAGGAGGCGTTTTTCAAGCAATTCAGTCTCCTTTTCATCAAGCTGATTTTTGATTTCACGAAGTTTTTGACTGAAAATACGCTGCATTTCATGGTCGGCAATTGTCGTGTCAAATAGCTGCCGGTCGGTGCTTAAAAGATCTCCGCGGGTTTCTTTCCAGCCCTCTCCGATTGGCTGATCAAGCGATGGTTCCCAGTCCCCCAGACGTTGCTCCATTTCAATTACGTTTTTCTCAGTGGTATTGAAGGCCTCTGCAAGGCGCGCCGGTCCGGGCGAAAACCCCAGTTTTTCGAGCCGATTTTTTTCCTTCTTTAGGTTAAAAAAAAGCTTACGCTGTATCTGGGTTGTTCCAATTTTTACTAGGCGCCAGTTGTCCATGATATACTTGAGCATGTAGGCCTTAATCCAGTACGATGCATAGTAGGAGAGTTTGACACCTCTGAGCGGATCATAGTTTTTGACGGCCTGCATGAGCCCCAGATTTCCCTCCTGGATCAGGTCCATGAGATTAAACGTCCACTGGCGCTGGTATTCAAGCGCAATCTTTACAACCAGGCGCAGGTTTGCGGTCACCAGTTGATAGGCA
>Ga0075120_10000814_pt1 | contig 25573 bp, 24 predicted proteins | sample AntAceMetag02UKL_FD_69792 | JGI IMG/M metagenome (GOLD analysis project Ga0075120, IMG submission 69792) | Saline lake microbial communities from Ace Lake, Antarctica - Antarctic Ace Lake Metagenome 02UKL | ecosystem: Environmental > Aquatic > Non-marine Saline and Alkaline > Saline | place...
CTCAACCATCGCCCTAGAAAAGTGCTTGGATTTAGATCCCCGTATGAAGTATTCTTCGGGGTGAAAAAACGCTACACCAAAACACCATTAGCTGTTGCACTTCGAACTTGAATCCGCGTGCTAAAAGGAACAAATGAATATCACATTAAAATATGATCAATCAGAAATAGATTGGTGTGAACTTACAGAGCTGTATAGAATTGCACCTCTAGGCGAGAAAGATCCAGAGGACTTAAAACTCACGTTCTCAAATAGTATGTTCAAATGTTTTGCCTATGATGGCAATAAAATTATTGGTGTAGGACGAGCTTTAGCAGATGGTAGAGATTGTTCTTATATTTGTGATATTGCAGTTCATCCAGAATATCAGGGAAGTGGCCTTGGTAAAAAAGTAATACAAAGTCTGGTTGACCAATCTGATGGTCACAAAAAGATTATACTTTATTCAAATCCAGGCAAAGAAGGTTTCTATAAAAAATTGGGATTCAAAAAAATGAATACTGCAATGGCTATTTTCCAGAATGAAGCAGCAATGATAGAAAATGGTACACTATCAAAAACATAACCAATCAGTTGAGAGACACATCAGGCCGATCAGGCCAGGGTAGAACACTGATACTTTTTGCGGCGCATCAACTTTCCAGAGCTTCACGTATACGAGCGGCAAGATCCTTCAGGGAAAACGGTTTCTGGAGAAAACACACGCCCTCAGCCAGCACACCATGGTGAACGATGGCATCGGACGTATAACCCGACATGAAGAGCCGCTTCAGGCCGGGGTACAGGACCAGCAGTGTGTTTGAAAGCTCACGTCCGTTCATCTCGGGCAGAATCACATCGGTCATCAGCAGGTCTATCTCCCCGCAGTGCTCTTCGGCAACCCGGATCGCTTCTCCGGGGGTACTCGCGGCCAGTACGCTATAGCCCTGCTGGGCGAGCATCCCGGTGATCATCTTCAGCATTGCTTTCTCATCCTCTACCAGCAGGATGGTTTCGCTACCGCGCGCAGCAGGCACTGCCACTTCCTCAAGGCACGTCGATCCGCATGCGCCCTGATACCGGCGGAAATACAGACTGATCGTGGTCCCCTGTCCCTGTTCACTGTAGACGTTGACGAAACCATCATTCTGCTTAACGATTCCGTATACCATGGCAAGACCAAGACCGGTGCCTTTGTCCAAGCCCTTGGTCGTGAAAAAAGGTTCAAAAATATGTGTCAGCATCTGCCGCTCCATACCGCAACCATTATCGCTCACGGTCAGCAGCACATATTCGCCGGGCATAAATCCCGCATGGTCTGCGCAATAGAACTCGTCAAGAACCGCCGTTCCACTTTCGATGGTAACTTTACCCGCTCCCGTAATTGCATCCCGGGCGTTGACACACAGGTTTGCAAGAATCTGGTCAACCTGACCGGGGTCCAGCATAACCGGCCACACATTTTTGCCCGGCAGCCATACCAGATCGATATCCTCACCGATTAGACGCTGCAGCATTTTGAGCATACTCTCCACGGTCGTATTAAAGTCAAGAACACGGGGAGTAATCGTTTGTTTGCGGGCAAAAGCCAGCAACTGGCGGGTCAAAACAGCTGAACGCTCTGCGGCCTTACGAATTTCCATAAGGCTGTTATACAGGGATTTATCCGCGTCCACACCAATGAGCGCCAGCTCAGCATGCCCGAGAATAACGCCAAGCATATTATTAAAATCGTGAGCAACACCCCCGGCCAGCCGCCCCACCGATTCCATCTTCTGAGCCTGGTTCAACTGCAACTGGATTTTTTCACGCTCCTGTTCAGCTGTCTTAATCGCGGTAATATCAACAGCCGAAGAGATAAGACACGCGCGGCCGTCTATCTGTATAATATCAGCGGACCACAAAATGCTGAGAACATCACCCGATTTTATCCGGGTCATGGTCGGATACGCGCTGACTCTGCCTCGTGCCTTGAGTATCTCAAAACATTCCTGCTGTTCTGTGTGTTCCACGAGTCCGAGTTCCAGGGCTGTTTTACCAATGACATCCTCGCGCACAAATCCAAAAAGCTCAGTGAACACCTGGTTGACATCCATCAAGCGGTTGTCTTCAACATTCGACACACTACAAGGGACCGGGCTGTAGTGAAATAACGAGTAAAATTTTTCCTGACTCTCGCACAGTTCATTGTCACGCTTCTGCAACGACAGGGCCATTCTATCGAAGGCATCGGCCAGCCGACCCAGTTCATCCCTGTCGTTAACCAGTCCGGATCTGGTAGCGAAATTACCAGCAGCAATGTCATCAAACGCCCGGCTCATGGCATGAACCCTACGTATAATAAATAGATTCCCCAGCAACCAGGCCAGGACCATGGAAAGGACGGTGACTGTTCCCATCAGCATCAAGTCCCGGGTCAGGGCTCGCCTGGCAACCGCAAGGCCCTCCCCGGCCGGCAGACCCACAAGAACACGCAATCCCTCAACACCGCTGACTGTTCTGATCGAATATATCCGCTGCACATTATCCAAACCCTCAATCGAAACAAGTGACGGATTACCCTTGAAACCAAAGGGGGCATGGGCTGTCGGAAACAACTCACCTGTCCTGTGAACAGTGTCCAATCGCGAGTAGAGAATCCTGTCATCAGCATCCAGAACGGTCACATCACCGCCCGGAGGCACTGTGATGCCATTCAGAATGCTTTGAAAATACTGCAGGTCAAGAGCCGCGTATACCACACCCCACGGGGCGTTACCATCATCACTCAGGGGATAGGCGAAATTGACGGTTTCAATGTGGGTGATTTTTCCAACCTGGTACACACCGCAGACGAAGGCATTATCCTGCAACGCCTTTTTTAAATACCGACGCTCCGCCAGGTCAACCGGTCCCGTGATCGGCATACCGCTGGCAACGACCATGCCGCGCGCATCCGTAACGCCGAGATTGACCACATGGGGCAAATGCCCCAGAAGATCCCTCAGGTGATTGTTGACCTGATGCGTTTCAAAATTGGCAACAATTGTCTCTCGGGATATAACAAGCAGAATATGGCGCAGACCTTCAACGAGCTGCGCCAGATGCTGCGAAGCCTGCTCCGACTGGCGGCACGCACGCTGGTGAGTTTCGTTAAGCGCGCGGTCTCGATCCCCGAGTCCGTCAATAGCAATCAGTGTGATTGCCGGTATGACGGCAAGAAGCACAATACAAAGAATGGATGTACGGAGGTTGATGAAGTATCGCATGCGTGTATGCCCCAGCATTGTAGTTCGGAAACACCGCAATATCGCAATCAGCCGACTCATGCGCACCAGTTCACGGACGTTATTGAGCGCTTTTATCGCAAGCGGTATGCACGTTTTTCACGATACAAAACATTAACGTATTAACCGGCTCTTGTCAAATACCGCGCAAAACACCGCTCGGCCCCTCTCCGGACACCGCCGGCAGATCATTCAGTGCCCCACGACCGGCATACGGAAACCTTGCCTAACTGATAAAAAAAATTACAGTTACAACCTTTGGGAACAGCTGGGCGAGAGAGTATCGAACGATTGCACAGTAATTGAATGCGCAATAATCATAACGGGAGACATGTATCCATGCTGCTGAAAAAAATGAGTCTGTTCATCGCGGTTTCATTCCTGTGCCTGGTGAATGTTCCCATGTGGGGTGCGTATGATTTACCGAATATCAACCTTGAACAAAAGGGGACGGATTTATTTTTCTGTTCTCTGAGCAATTCCAGGAGTAAAGTGCTCCGTGTGCACCATTCACTAGCGCATGCCCTACGGTGCGCACACGGCCGCACCCTACTACTTAAAACTTAATCAGGACCGAAACGAGGAATGCTCATGACTAATTCAAACGACACGCACCTCAAGTCAGTCGGCTACATCCTGTGGATTTTCGGATTCACGGGTTCACATCGCTTTTACTACGGCTAACCGATTACGGGAACCATCTGGTTCTTTACGTTTGGGCTGCTGCTTGTCGGCTGGATTGTCGACCTTTTTCTTATTCCTTCCATGGACCGTCAGGCCGACATCAAATACAGCATCGGTGATCTCAACTACACGCTTGCATGGTTTCTGCTGACATTTCTCGGCCTGTTCGGCATACATCGCTTTTACATGGGAAAATGGATTTCGGGAATAATCTATCTGGTAACGGGAGGCATCTTCGGAATCGGATACCTGTATGATCTGTGGACCCTGAACGATCAGGTAACGGAACTCAACAGCCAGACATAAAATTTGGTGGCCGGGCTTCGCAGGCCCACCCTACATATCTGAAATGACGAACAAAGAATACAGCACTTAACAGCCGTCATACCGGCGCAGGCCGGTATCCAGAATCTTTTAGAGTTTCCAAGGCTAGACTCCGGTCTTCGCCGGAGTGACGAGAGGAACATAAACCTATGAAAAAGCTACCATGCGTCTATATACTCACAAGCCGAAAAAACGGCACACTGTATGTCGGTGTGACCTCTGACTAGATTAAACGAATATGGAAACACAAAAATAATGTCGTTGAGGGTTTTACACAGCGCTATGGAGTGCATACACTGGTTTGGCATGAACCGCACATGAGTCTATGATGCCTGCGATTGAACGGAAGAAAGCAATAAAGGAATGGCAACGCGCGGGGAAAATCAGGCTTATTGAAGAGAACAATCCTGAATGGAAAGATTTATGTCAGGAATTATAAAACTGGGCTCCGGCCTCCGCCGGAGTAACAATTTAAAAAAGACCTCAGGTTGCCTGAGGTCTTTTTTTTAACGACCGAACAACCATTATTTGCTGACCAGACATTTTGAAACCAGATCATGCAGGCCCTGTTTTCGCTCCGTAAAAGCTATCATCAAGAATCCTACACATAACGTAGCCGGGATAAAAATCAGCCGTGCCAAATGTCTCACAATCGCGTTAAAAACGGATATGCGATCTCCGTCATAATTAGTAACCCGCAGTGCGAATATTTTTTTTCCTATGGTTGCCTGCCAAGCGGATGATTCAAAAGCGACAAAATAGATAAGCGCAACGCACTGGATCGCGCCATGCACATACAAATTCCTTGATACTACATTCATAGAAGTGCCCGTTACCATACTGGTTCCGATCTGAACCGCTACAAAAAGAAAACAAAACAGCGCTGTGTCGCACAATGCCGCAGCCAGCCGCGGCATGAAAATCTCATCAAAAATACTGCTCAGGCTGGATGAAAAAAACCGCGTCAGCGCGGCAAGCAGAGAATCATCCGAATCATTTTTCTGGGCCTTAACTGCTTTGGAAACGGCCCTAATGCCGTTTACCGTCAGTCTTCCGGGTTGTGAAGTCCAGGAAAATAGAAAGTAATCAAAACAGCAGGGTTTTTTTTCGTCGACCGTAACCAATTTTTCCACCATGGCATATTTGGGTTTATCGGGGTATGGAACAAATACCCTAATTGTATACTCGCCCGGTAGCAGGGGATAAAAATTAGCCTTCCCCCACTTTGCCTTTTGAATCTCACCGTCAATATCGATTTTAGGAACACAGAGATAGAGCATCAGGTTCAGAGGGAAAAAGCGCGCCGTGAGTTCAATGCCCGTTTTTGTTCCCGGAGGCACGACTCTTTTTGCGGGCACACCAAGCTTGGATACGGGCGCAACGGCTGGCGCCGGGGGCGCACTTCCTGATGCCACAGGAGCAGATGGTTTCGGAGATTGAGCAGAAGGCTGGGCAGTCTGCTTCTGGTATTTTGAAATAATGATACCGCAGCCCGGGCACTCTCGAAAAAGCTCCTGTGATGGTGATTGATAACCGCATTTCGGGCATAGCAAAGCTGAATCCTGCTGTCCCGCCGACGGATTAGCGGCACGGGCGGGGACAGCTGAACCGGAAACTGAGGCAACAACACGGCAAACAAGCCCTGCTTTTTCCAAAGCCAAACGATATTTCTCAGCTACAGCCGAATCAATATTTTTCTTGAGAATAATCGACCTGCCACTGCTGAGAACGGTTGCCTGCTCTTCGGGCATTTTAAAGGCAGTAATCAGGTTTTGTTTTACAGACCGGCTGTCCTGGCCCAGGCAGAAGGATCCGGTGCTGATGACTTGATATGTTTGTTCCATGATATCCCTTTATAAAAAAAAATGTATATACATTAAGTATTTCGGATAAAAAACCCTATAGTAAAGCCTTTAATACAAAATAGATCGGTTTTTTTGGTGCGCAGTTAATCAAAAGCTGTTGCTAGTATTGCCGTGTATGCCAAAAACAAAAACCCGGCGGACACTCGGAGTCGGACCAAACAAAATTAACAGAACTGCCTGATAATCAATTGCGATTATTACAACACGAGGAGAGCCGAAGGCCAAGCTGTCGGACAGCTTTTCTTTGGTTCGTTAAGACAGGACTTTCGTCCTGTCAGCCATGGCCCTTTGGACGACAAAGAGCGTAGCAGTCAAACCTAATTGGCTTGACTCAATGAACATACAAATAAATTTTAATAAAATAGCTTTTGTACCGCTTCTTTGCGTGTCCAAAGAAGCGGTACCCCCAAGAAAGGACACCCCGGCACATCGCGACCTACGGCTACCCTGCGAAGGGGTTTTGAAAACCTAAAAAATAATGCGAATCACCCTTTTAAACCGAACAAAAAAGACCATAAAAATAAATAAAAAAAGCCGGACGTGCATTGTACAGTCCGGCTTTTTTTATTCCTGACTTCTTCGCCCTGCCCTACGCTAAAGCCTTACTAATGCGCTGCATGGCCTCTTCAACGTTTTCGCGAGAATTAAACGCGCTGATGCGAATATAGCCCTGACCACAACGGCCAAACCCTGCACCGGGCGTGCACACAACTCCGGCTTTTTTAAGCAGCATATCAAAGAATTCCCAGGAGTCCTGACGGGCATTAATCCAAATGTAGGGCGAATTATCTCCGCCAGTGCATGAAAGCCCAAGACCCATCATTTTTTCACGTATGATGCGGGCGTTTTCAAGATACCCAACCACAAGGGCATCGACTTGGGCCTTACCATCAGCTGAATACACAGCCTCGGCTGCGCGTTGCACCGGATAGGAAACCCCGTTGAATTTTGTACTCTGGCGACGCAGCCACATGGGGTGCAGCATCTGGGCGCTGCCGTCTGGCGCAAAGGCCCGGCAGTTTTTGGGAACAACCGTATAGGCACAGCGCGTTCCGGTAAAGCCAGCTGTTTTGGAGAAACTCCTGAATTCAATCGCGACTTCGCTCGCACCCTCTATTTCATAAATACTGTGCGGAATGGACTCATCCACAATAAAGCGCTCATAGGCCGCGTCAAACAACAGCAATGCTTTATTCTCGCGGGCCCAGTTGACCCAGGCGGTAAGTTGCTGGCGGCTTGCTGTGGCACCGGTCGGATTATTGGGAAAACACAGGTACACAAGATCAACCGACACTAAAGGCAAGCCGGGCACAAAACCGTTTGCCTCTGTTGATTCCAGATAGCGCAGCCCTTCATAGCGGTCATTTTCACTCGTGCCAGTACGCCCTGCCATAACATTCGTATCAACGTAGACCGGATACACAGGGTCGGGAACCGCAATTGTGCAGTCATCTGAAAAAAGTTCCTGAATACTGGCAGTATCGCACTTGGAACCATCGGAAACGAAAATTTCATCCGCGGAAATATCCACACCGCTGTTCTGAAAATCATGCGCAGCTATTTTTTCACGCAGAAAATCATAGCCCTGCTCGGGACCGTAGCCGCGAAAAGTGGCGTCCTGTGCCATTTCATCAATTGCCCGATGAAAGGCCTGAATACAGGCTTCGGGAAGAGAATGCGTCACATCACCGATACCGAGCCGGATAATACCTTTGTCCGGGTTGGCCTTGGTAAAATCACTAACCCGGCGGGCAATATCTGAAAAAAGATAGGATGCCTTTAATTTACTAAAATTGGTGTTAACGGTAATCATGTTTTCTGGTGCTCCTTTCAGGTTCACACAGGCGATAGCGGCAATACTGCCTTCGCCAGAGTCTTTTTGTTGACAGGGTCGCAAAACCCTAAGATAATAATAGGCTCGTAAAGCTACCAAAAAAATGCTCTGAAGGCAAAAAAAATATCATGGGGCAGCTATGAAATATGTTTTTGGACCGGTACATTCTCGTCGTCTGGGATTATCGCTGGGGGTTGATCCGGTACAGGACAAAACCTGTACGCTTGACTGCGTATACTGCCAGTTGGGTTCAACCGCTTTAAAAATTTTCAAACGCGGCATATTCGCACCGCCCAGAGCCGTAGTAGATGAGGTGCGCTCGGTTATCGACTCCGGTAAAAAAATTGACTATATTACCTTTTCAGGAACGGGCGAACCCACGCTGAACATTGAACTCGGCAGCATGATTTCAGAAATTAAAGCCATATCGGCCTTGCCAATTGCTGTTATTACCAACAGCACGTTTCTCCACCTTGAGGATGTGCGAGCCGATCTGATGCAGGCTGATTTGGTTGTGCCCTCTGTTGACGCGGTTAACCAGAACGTATTTGAAAGCATAAACCGGCCACACGCCGACATTGATCTCACACAACTCTTGAATGGACTTGAGACCTTCAGCCATGCCTACACGGGCAGGCTCTGGGTTGAAGTTATGCTGGTACGAGGCATCAATGACACCGGCGAAGAACTCCAGGCTCTGGCGAACTATCTTAACCGATTGAACTGTGAAAAAATTCAAATCAACACGGTTACCCGCCCGCCGGCTGAAACCAACTGCGCAGCGGTCGGCGATGACGTGCTTGATCGTGCCCGAGACCTGTTCGGCTCCCGCTCTGAAGTCATTGGGGCCTTCTCACAGACAGGCGACGCAGTAAATGATGCTGACCCCTGCACCCGCATCCATGCGCTTGTACGCTCACATCCCTGCACCTTAGAGCAGCTATGCAGCACGTTAGGCTTAAACAGCGCGCAGGCCGAAGAAGCACTGAATATACTCATCGACCGGCAAACAGTCGAAAAAGCTGGACATGGTTCGAAGATTTTTTATCGTGCTTCAGGAAGATAGAACAGCGGATTGCGCGCCTTACGGTCACGACGCACCTGAAAACTCAAAAAACATTTTTCCCTCGGACTTCTCTGCAGCCGGCCAAGCACCTGTGACTGCTTAACCTGCTGATCCTGCCCAACCATGATTTCACCCAAATTAGCATATACGGTTACAAAATGACTGTCATGCTTCACAATAACCGTGTTGCCGTAGCCGTCAAGCAAGGCAGTTAAAATCACCTTGCCCTTGCGTGAAACCCGGATATCAGCTCCGGGCGCGCCTTTAATATCAATACCGTCATGCTTCAGCCCGCCGTGAATACCAAAACGCTTGATGACCGGTCCGATAATAGGCCAGATAAACATCCCGACATTTTTCTTGATCACTGGCGCGGCAGGTTCTGGCACCGACTTCCTAAACTTTTTTGATGAGCGTGACTTTTTGGTCGATGTGGCAACCCAAAGCTTTTTGGATGCACCGGGAATAAAAAGACGTTTGCCGGCCTTGATCTCGGAATGGTCTCTAAGATTATTGATCTCTGCAACATCCTGCACACTGACCTTATAGGTCTTGCATATCCGCCACAGGGTTTGGCCCTTCTGTACCGTATGATAAGCGCCTTTAGCTTTGTATGATCCGCCCGACGGCAGCGGCCCCCGGTGGCAGGCAGTGCAGCACAGCAAGGCTGCAAGCAGGACGATGTATCCAAAACGTATTCGAGTAACCATGAAGCCTGAGCTATAAACGTGTGTCTGCATTATTCGCATATTTCCTGAAGCCGCGCATCACCTGATGTGGCTCTTCGTCTTGAACTAATTTTTCTCCAAACTCCCAACGCTGAACTCCGAACTCTAAACTTTGATTCTAATCTTTTGATTTTAACCTTGAACCTTGAACCCTGCACCTTAAACCTTGAACTACTATCACTTCTGACTGAAACCCTCAATGCTCATACCACGGACGCACTCAAGGGACTCATAGTCAGTCAGGTCCGTCCGGATAGGCGTAATGGATATGAGGCCTTTGCGGACCGCATTGGCGTCGGAGCCGTCTATATCCTCAAAAGCAACTCCCTTTCCGCCAAGCCAGTAATAGGTCAAGTCACGCGGACACTTAGTCGCCGAAACGGTTTTCGCATACTCACTACGGCCCTGATGGGTTATAACATAATCAACAATATCAGCCCCCTTAGTGTCGGGAACATTCACATTCAAAAACATATAGGGCGGCAAACCCGTAGCGCACACACAGCGTGCCAGAGCTGCAGCAAAACGGGCCGCAGGCATAAACTGCAAATCTTTCTTACAGGCAAGCGACATGGCGAAAGCTGGAATTCCCAATATGGTAGCCTCAAATGCAGCAGCGGCCGTTCCGGAATATGAGATATCATCACCCATATTGCCACCCTGATTGATGCCGCTCACCACCAGATCAGGCCGCACAGGCAGCAGACCGTTCACGGCCAGATTGACACAGTCCGATGGCGTGCCGTTAACCTTAAAATGGCGCTCGGAAACCTGAGTTACCTTGAGCGGCCGCTGCAGAGTAATGGCACGACCCATGGCGCTCTGACCCTGATCGGGCGCTACGGTCCACACAGTGGCTAATTCACCAAGGGTGGTTTCCAGACAGCGCAGGCCATCGGAGTCGTAGCCATCGTCATTTGAAAGCAAGATATGCATACAATAATTCCTTACATAATAAACTCAACTGAACCGTGATTATAAAATAGAGTCGCTGCATGTCAATCAAAAGATAGCACGCAGCCAACATTTGAATTGACAGCCCCAGAAACTATTACTATACTTCTGTATAGTAATTATAGGCTTTTGGCAGATACAAACGTTGGTTAAAGGAGGTAGTATGAAAAAGTTTCTTAAAATTATCGCCGCCCTATTGGTTCTCATCATTGTCGTTGTCGGTATTTTTATAGCAACATATAAACCCGCACGCTACGACGATTTCGGCTTGTACGCTGAACTCGCTGAATGGTCAACTGAACAATTCGAACAACAGGGCATGCAACCCAGAGCGATCTCTGAATATTTTGAAAATTTCTCCCTGCAGCTTGGCTTTCCGTTCAGCAAGCTCTTTGGTGCTTCGGAACAGGGCATTAAGCTGATCTCATTTGAAAATGATCCGGTGTCGGCTGCAACCGTCAGCATGTTCGAATTGCCACCGGGATCAGAATACTACAGCGTTTTCACCCTGAACCTCGTGCCGCGCTATGGCTACCGTGCGCCGATCATGCACTGTGATTTCATGAAGCCCGCTGCGGGCGTGTCAGGCATGTTCATTCTTGATTTTTTCAATATTGACACAGACGAAATTTCCTACGAGGAATTCTTCGGGGACGACATAGCCACTATCAAAGAGGCCTTGGAACTTGTCGATCAGTACCAGCGCACAGAAGAACAGGGCCGCGGTAAAATTTCACGCTACCTTGACCCCTTTAAAAGCCCGTATCGCATAGAGCTGAGTGAACCAAAGACCGACGATGACAAGGTTCGGCGCGCCTACTACACAGCTGCCGCTGAAGCCCTCAAGATGGTTCTGCCGATCTACCTGAAGCGCACCACAATGGTACAGCAGGATCAAAACTATGCCGCCGCTCATGAGCAGAAAATGGATATCCTGATCGGAGAGCTGTTTGCCAAGGACTTTGCGGTCAAAATGGGAAAAAATATTTTCAAGGAACACTTCGCCAAATACTGGGCTGAAGGGTTCTGGAACGTAGAGATGCCTGCAGAGGCTGAGTAAGGACTGAACACTCCCGCGGCGTTCAACCTTGCACCGATGAGCTGCACTTCTATTGCTGCACGACCGAATGCTTCACGAACAAAACCCAACAAACGGGGCTTTGCATTAGCGTGCGGCCCCGTTCTCTTATTTATTTACTAGCCGGCATTGAACCGGCAGACGGACAACCCTTTTCCGGAAAGCAACGCCATGATTCTCTATGTAGGCGCAACAGGACTGCTTGGCAACACGGCTGTTCGGGAACTTATTACACGCGGCAAAACCGTACGCTGCCTTGTCCGGTCATCTACCGATGTCTCAAGTCTTGAAAAATTCGGCCTTGAATTCGTGCGTGTGGATCTACAGGATGAAACCGCACTGGATGCAGCCCTGCAGGGCGTTACAACCGTTATCAGTAGCTTTGCTACCAATATCGCCAAAGAACATTTGGTATCTGCTTTGTGGGACAACGACTACGAAGGCAACTGCGCGCTCATTCGCCGGGCACGTGTAGCAGGTGTTAAAAAATTTATTTATACCAGTTACTGGGGCCTGGCAAAATTTGGAGGCTTTGAACACGGAAAAATCAAGAAAATGGTCGAGGACCTTTTGACCGTCAGTGGACTCGACTATACGATTCTCAGGGTAACCAGTCTGGCAACAGATATGTCCATGCTGACAGGCACAACGCTTCGGAAACGCGGATGGGCACCCATGCTAATGAAGCCGCATGAAAAAATACGCCCGATACTGCTTGAAGACCTTGCCTGGTGCATGGCAGACGCCATTGACAACCCGAAAGCATGCCACCGCATTATTGAAGTTGCCGGCGAGGAGGAATATGACTTTCGGGAATTTGAAAAACTGTTTTGCAGGATACTAAACAGAAAGGTTCGCTTTATCTTTGTGCCGCTTGTTCTAGCAAACTTTATTGCCGGATGCGTTGACTTCGTTACAAAAAATCAATATAACGCCCGCGGCATTGTATCGGCCTTTACCGGAGGCAGCACCTGCGACATATCAGATATGCAACAAATTTTCTCCATCAAGCAGGGCAGTTTTGCAGAATACCTGGATGACTATTTCAGAAACACTCCAGCCTAAAACGCTGGACTCCAAATGTAGTTCCCCCAAAAAAACCAAGTGCTATGTTCTTATTAAACAACGGTTCACATTGAACCCCCGGCTTTCTCCCGTGCGCGCTCTTCAAGACGGACTGTACGGCGGTTCAACGCCTGAGATTGCCGCCTGACTTCATCCTCAGTTTCAGCAATAAGTCCGGGAATTTCGTGCGGATGCCCGGACTCATCCAGAGCTACAAAAGTTAAATATGCTGACGCGGTGTGGCGAACCTCACCGGTCAAAAGGTCTTCGGACTCAACCCTTACACCAATTTCCATGGATGTCCTGCCAGCCATATTCAGACCGGCCTTGAGAGTCAGAAGATTGCCAATGAAAACAGGATGATGAAAAATCACACGGTCAATGGAAGCCGTTACCGAATTTGAACGGCTGTGTCGATGGGCCACTACGCCTGCAGTCTCGTCAATGTACTTAACAATCACACCACCATGCACGTTGCCGGCAGGATTTGCATCTTCAGGAACCATCAAAATTGAACTGACAATTCTGCTTTCTTGCGCGCGTTTTGCTGCCATTGTTCGCTAGCTCCTATTATATGTCTTTTGTTGTATTACATTAACCATTCAGCAACATACTGTGACAATATGTTGCTTTTACAGACGTGTCAAGAAGGCCTCGGCCTATTGTGTGCATACTGTCTACAAATCCAGCATTTATATTGACACACTCAGCGGACAGTCCTATACTTTTATATTCAACGCCATATTAGTAACTACCGCGCTGAAGCGCGTTCCACAAAAGATACTAAGACACTCACCCCTGTAATGCCGGACTCTCCAAAAAATGGCTCGCCCGCAAAAAAAAATAACACGCAAACGACCCCGTCGCAAAAAACCTTCTATCAAAAGGCGCATCGTAGTTGCTACTTTTAAACTTTGCATATGCGCATGCCTGCTGTTAACAGGCATACTAGCCCTCTACACCCTGTATGTCTCCGGTCAGGTTCAGGAACGCTTTGCGGGAAGGCGTTGGAATATCCCCTCCAAAGTCTACTCCGACACAACCCTGCTCTATCCGGGCCGACCGGCAACTGCCGCCCATTTGCAAAACAAACTACAAAGCCTTGCATACCGCTCTACCCAGAGCCTGCCGGATGAACCAGGCGAATATCGTATGCGTAATCGCAACACGCTTGAGATCAATCTGCGCCCACTAACAGTTCCGGGCCGCCAAAGGCCGGGATTTCCTGTACGCATAACCCTGGCGGATAACCGAATTCAATCCATCCACACACTTTTAAATGATGAGCCTTTGTACACCCTTGAACTTGAACCCGAGGAAATCATGCTTTTCTTCGGATCCCAACATGAACGACGTGAACTAATTGCGATAGACAACATACCCCGGCACTTGATTCATGCGGTGCTTGCTGCTGAAGACCACCGTTTCTACAAACACGTTGGCATCGACCCTATCGGCATCCTGCGTGCACTCATCACCAATATACGCCACGGTGAAGTGCGCGCCGGCGGCTCAACCATAACCCAGCAACTTGCAAAATGCTATTTCCTAACCCCGCAACGCACCTTCCTTCGCAAGTTCAAGGAGCTGTGTATCGCGCTAAGCATGGAACTACGCTACAGCAAAGATGAAATTCTGGAAATCTATCTGAATGAAATCTACCTTGGCCAGCAAGGACCTGTTTCAATAAGCGGCATTGCCGAGGCATCAAAATTTTATTTTGGTAAACCCGCTGAATCCCTTTCAATAGCCGAAGCAGCAACAATTGCCGGTATCATCAGGGCACCCAACAGGTATTCGCCACATACGCATGCTGAACGAAGCCGGACCCGGCGCAACGATGTCCTAAACGCCATGCTGAAAAACGGCTGGCTGACGCCCGAAGACGCACAAAAAGCAAACGAGACACCCATAGAGACCGCCGGTTATGAAATTCGCCCCCGCACTGCTCCCTACTTTATGGACTATGTTGCCCGGCAACTGCACGAGCTGTATTCCCCCGAGGCCCTTGCTGACCTGGGGCTCAACATCTATACCACTCTGGATATGAATGTGCAGAGAGCAGCCGAACAGGCTCTGGAAAAGGGTTTAAAGAGACTTGAAACCCAATTCCCAAACCTTAAAAACCCTATCCCTGAAAAAAAACTACAGGGCGCTGTTATTGTTATGCAGCCACGCACCGGCGCCATTCTGGCCCTCGTAGGCGGACGAGATTATGCAACCAGCCAGTTCAACCGCATTACTCAGGCCCGTCGCCAGCCGGGCAGCGCTTTTAAACCAATTGTATACCTTAGCGCACTTGACAGCCTGACCCCCGCTAGCATGCTTTCCAATGAACCCGTGACATATGACCTACACGGCCGTGAATGGACACCGGACAACTATGACGACAGCGCACCGCCGGAACTGCTACTGCGTGACGCATTGGCCCGGTCAGTCAATCGACCGGCTGTTGCAGCCGCTATGCAGACCGGCCTTGATCGCATTATCACCACCGCCCGCAATCTGGGCATCACCTCAACGCTTGAGCCCTACCCTTCCATAGCCTTAGGCGCTTTTGAAGTCGTACCGCTTGAGCTTGCCCGTGCCTACTGCTGTTTCGCGGCTGACGGACTGCTTCCCTACCCGCGCGCTCTCAGTCTGGTTGCAGATGAGCACGAACGCATTCTGGAGCAACGCCATATGGAGATCAAGCGGGCTACAACGCCTGCCAAAGCCTTTCTCATCAGTTCACTACTGCAAAGCGTTGTCAGCTACGGTACTGCTCGCAGCCTAGCCGCCAGGGGTATTAGCTTCCCAACTGCAGGCAAAACCGGGACAACCGACAATAACCGCGATGCATGGTATATCGGTTACACGCCTGATCTTGTGGCCCTTGTGTGGGTAGGTTTCGATGACGCGCGCAGCACACACTCAACCGGCTCCGGTGCGGCGCTGCCAATCTGGTCAGAGTTAATGCTGGCGATTCCCCAATATGTTTCAGGAAACTGGCTGGCACAGCCGCAGGGAATCACCAGTCTCACAATCTGCATACAATCCGGCATGCTTGCTGATTCCAGTGCATGTTCCGAAACGCGCGAAGAATACTTTCTCGTTGAAAATCAACCCGATCAAACCTGCGAACTATGCCCTAACGCCGGGGGAAAGAATCGTGTTAAAAAATTTATGAAAGGAATCTATGATCGCATACATTAAAACAAAACGGGTATCCGTTTCCGTTATATGTATCCTTGCGCTTCTGGCAATTATGACAGGCTGTGCACCCATGCGCAAACCACCCCTTGCTCCTGTACCGCAACAACCTACACCGACCGAACCGACCGAACCGACCGAACCGCCTGCTCCGCTACCGGAGACTCAGCCACCTGCTGACCCGCGGCAAAAAGCGTCCCTGCAGCTGAGTAATCAGGGACGCCTACTGCTTCAACAAGAACGCATTGATGACGCCATCAGAACCCTGGAACAGGCAATCAGCCTGTATCCACAAAACGGCGAAAGCTATTACTACATGGCTGAAGCCTGGCTTGCAAAAAGCAGCTTCGGACAGGCCGGAGAATTCAACCGCTTGGCTGGAATGTACCTTGACAACCCGGACTGGTCTTCGCGGGTGAATAAACAACGCCGCGCAATCGACTCTGGAAATCCATCCCCCTGAGAAACATCACAGACTCGAATTCAAAAACCATGAATGCATGCCAAATCATATGCATATAGTACTGCCCTTGAAGGCACGTCATAATTAAAGGCTATTCACACCATGTGTTTGATGCTTATCGCCTATAACTATCACCCTGATTACCCGCTGATTCTGGCCTCAAATCGCGATGAGTTCTACTGCCGGCCGACAGAAGCGCTCACCAAACGCGAGGAGCAACAAGACATGCTCTGCGGTCTTGATCTTGAAGGAGGCGGAACCTGGCTTGCAGCCAGCAGGTCAGGCCGCATTGCTGCTCTGACCAATGTACGCGAACCCGAACTGGTAAACGATAACGCTCCTTCCCGGGGTCTGTTGGTCAAACAGTGCGTCCTCTCAGATCAACCGCTGTCAGACTGCCTTAATACTATTATGCAGCAGGCCGAAAGCTATAATGGATTCAACCTGATTGCTGCCGACAGTTCCGGCTTGTACTACTGCTCAAACCGTATTGCTACTGTCCAGAAACTGCCAACCGGTTTGTATGGCCTGAGCAATCACCGCCTTGACACCGCCTGGCCCAAAGTTACTACTGCGAAAGCCCTGTTCCGTGATGTTTTGGACTCAACAGGCGAACTCGATTATGAAACACTGCTTTCAATTCTAAGTACACGTGAATGCCCGCCGGAGCACCTGCTTCCCGACACCGGCGTAGGGTCAGTGTGGGAACGCATATTGGCACCTATATTTATTGACAGTGAAATCTACGGAACGCGCACGTCATCACTCATACTGCTCACGCGTGATGGCCGTCTCCGCTTTATTGAGCGCACTCACGGTTCAGCGGGATCATCTGATTCTCCGGGCACGCGGGACTATGCATTCAACGTGCAGCACGAATAGAATGCCCATAGCACTCCAGCCGGCAATTGAGTTTTGCGAAAGCACACTATAAGGGATAAGACTACATGCACGACCTCTCCTGTCTTCAATGTGACAAACAACTACGCACGCGTATTGAAGAAAACCTGCAGCGGTTTACAGTGCAGGCAATAACACTACCGCAGGCTCGCACAGCTGCAGTAGCACTTGTGGTAGTTGACTATGCCCCCGAAGAGAAAGTAAATCATCTGTCAACAGATGGCCTGCCTGACCGGGCTCCGGCTCTCATCCTTACCTTCAGAACGTCACGACTTCGCAAACATGCCGGGCAATGGGCCCTGCCAGGCGGGAGGATTGATCCAGGCGAATCACCTGAAGACACGGCGCTGCGGGAACTTGCAGAGGAAGTCGATCTTGAATTAGAATCTGGAGATATACTTGGACGCCTTGACGATTTTGCCACCCGCTCAGGATATGTGATTACCCCAATCGTGCTCTGGGGCGGAACGGTGAACAATCTGCATCCCAACCCCCAAGAGGTTGCATCAATCCACCGCATACCGATTGCGGAACTATTGCGCCCGGATGCCCCGATCATAGAGGATTCCGGTGACCCTGACCGACCACTGCTGATGATGCCGGTGGGCGACAGTTGGATTGCCGCACCGACTGCGGCTCTGATGTACCAATTTCGCGAGGTGGCAATTTTGGGAAACCCAACACGGGTTGCCCACTTCGAACAACCTGCATTTGCCTGGCGCTAATCTGAGGTAGAAGGAGCAATCACGCACAGCTATAATTTGCGAGCAAAAACCTAATAAAAAAAGGATCGAAGAAATTTTCGACCCTACACACCTGAGATTCTTTGCGAAGTTTATCCTGAATAAATTAAAAGCCCCAGAGCGACAAAACAGCGGGTTTATCCCTTTTTACAAAACTTTAAACCGGATCTTCTCCGAACTCCCAACTCAGCTCTCCAAACTGCGGGCTGGTCAAAAATGTACAGATGCAAGACGCGCGACATCATAAGGAATGAGGCGTACATGCCAGTACGCCGCAATGACGAATGATGAGCGCAACGAAGCAGATGGGCGTTTTTCAACAGCCCGCTAATCCTTGAAACCCAACTCATCAATGATCATTTCAATTTCGCAAAAATCTTCATCGGAAAGATTTAGCAGCTTACATCCAATGTCATAATTGGTTCCGTTAATGCTTTTTTCACAGCGGAGTACGCTGACATCAAAATACAGATATTGTTTATCGTTCATCTCCGACTCAAGCATTATCTTCAACTCCAGTAACGTTCCGAGCTCAATCGGCTGTTCACTCATAATCATGATACCTTCGGTTGAAATATCCACAAGAGAACCGATAGGTTTTCCGGAAGCTCGTTCCTGCACATGCAGATAATAAATCAGGTGTCGCCTTTTGAGTTTGCGCTTATCCCTCATAGCAGTCTCCTGAATCGTTATTACTGTTTCAATCGGGATGTATCTTGAATATAGGTGATTTACAATGCAATGTAATTGCAAAAAGGTTAAACGTCAATACCTTTTTCAGCATACACGGCATGTGCGTAACGCAATAAACTATGATAGACTATTACAAAAATAATACAAAGTCACAATTTTACAGATAGTGAGCATAGCACTCAAGGTAGTAACAATGAACCTGCAAAACCTTATTCTGGCTTCAGCATCACCTCGGCGCAGCGCAATGCTGCGCGACATGGGTATAGTATTTAATACTGTTCCCAGCTCATTTGTTGAGCCGCCCCATACTGACGAACAGTCACCGCGCTGCTATGTAAAGGCCAATGCGCGCGGCAAAGCCCTGGCAATAGCCACGGACCTAAGCGAAGGTATTGTTATAGGGGCAGATACGGTTGTTGTGCTCTGCGGCCGGGTGCTGGGCAAGCCCTCTTCAATGGACGAAGCCCATCGCTTTATGCACATGCTCAACGGCAAAAAACATGACGTCATCAGCGGCGTGTGCCTTAAAGATGTGAAAAACAACCGACTGCTCGTTAACGCCGAGAAAACAAGCGTTACATTCCGCAATCTGAGCACGCATGAAATTGAATGTTACCTGAAACGCATTAACCCGCTGGATAAGGCCGGAGCATATGCCATTCAGGGATACGGCTCGCTTATTGTTGAACGCATTACAGGTTGTTACTATAATGTCGTTGGATTCCCCCTTGCACGGATTGAAAAAATGCTTATGCAATGGGGTTACTCGCTGTTTGACTATATGCTTCCGATAAAAGCACAAACCGATTAGAAGACTTCTGAAACAGGAACAACAGTGAACATTAAAATCGCCCTTACCACCGGCGGCATTATCCTTATTTTTACTTGAAGAGTTCCAATACCCATGTTAAAAAAAATATATACAACTTAAATTTTATCCTAAAAACGGAGGACGACAATGAGTGAAGATATGAATATAACTGAAGAAGAATTTGATGGCGTTATCCAAAAATCAGATATTCCAGTGCTGGTTGATTTCTGGGCCGAATGGTGCGGACCATGCAAGCTGCTGACACCTGTTATTGATGAGCTGGCCGCTGAATACAGTGGGAAAATAAAAATCGCCAAGGTAAATGTTGACCAGCAAGCGAACCTGGCGGCACGATATGGTATCCGCAGTATCCCAACGATTATCATATTCAAAGGCGGAGAGGTTGCCGAACAGATGGTTGGTATGCAGGCCAAAGAAGCCCTGAAAGCGAAGCTGGATTCTCTGCTGTAACTGAATTATGTTTTGCAACCGGAATACTGCAGGAGGTTGTTTCAAAAGGCTTCTTTACAGGTTATTCAAAAATGCCCGGATGCAAGACGCGTGTAAGCATGAGGAGAGAGGCGTACTTTTTGTACGCCGGCGTAGCGCACCGCCGCAGACGGACTTTTTTCAACAGCCTGTTATCCGCCGATAGTAGACATGTTGCGCCGGCACTTCTTAAACGACGGCTTACTAAAGCTGTGCCCCTTGGGTTTTGACTTGATTGCCTCGGAAATAGCCTTTTCCAAAGCTTGATCATTGGCACCGCTACGCAAAAATGTTTTCAAATCAAATTCCTCATCTGAAAACAGACAGGTACGCAACTTCCCGTCAGCCGTCAAACGCATACGGTTACAGGTATCGCAAAAATGATTACTCAAGGGGGAAATAAACCCCAGCTGCCCGGCGGCCCCATCCAGCCGATACATCTCCGCCGGCCCTGATTTGTTACACTGATCAACCGGGAGCAACGTGCCGACGCGACTGATAATCTCACGGGTTTCACTGCTGGAAATAAAACTGTTTTTATCCCAGTCAACTGCAACACCAACCGGCATAAACTCAATAAAACGAATATGTACGGGGCGCTCAATCGTCAGGCGAGCAAACTCTGCAATTTCATCATCATTGATGCCGCGCATAGCCACCACGTTGATTTTAATCGGGGAAAAACCTTCCCGACGTGCCGCACTGATGCCATCCAATACCTTCTGAATATCACCGCCACGAGTAATCCGTTTGTACTTTTCCGCGTCAAGGGTATCAAGGCTTATATTAATGCGACGTATACCGGCACGGCGCAGGGCAGCCGCTTGTTCGGTCAACAAAATACCGTTGGTAGTCAGGCTTATATCTTCTATCCCAGGCAGCTTCGCCAATTCGCCGGCGAGTTCACTAACGCCTTTACGCACGAGCGGCTCGCCCCCGGTAATGCGTATTCTGCTGATTCCAAGCCTGACTGCTACTGAAGCAATGCGCTTAATTTCCTCAAAAGACAGTACATCTTTATGGCCCAACAGGCTGATGCCCTCTTTTGGCATACAATAAATACAACGCAGATTGCAGCGATCTGTCAGAGAGATACGCAAATAGCTGATGTGGCGATGATAATTATCAATCAACATGGGGGTTATCTGCTGGTGTCCCAATGGTCAGGCTTCAGTCATTTCTGAAGTCACACAATTTCAGCGTTAACTAAAGAAGGTTGGTTGCGCCTGTCCGGGGATCTCCGATATGATATTAAATTTTCGAGTAATCTATTCAGTCAATTTTATTTTGTCAGCCGCGTTTCGCGCCTAAAAAAACAACTGCTACTATTCGCTCAAAACCTTCGATAAAACTCTTGGCAACAGCTTCTAAAGAATACGTTATCAAAGGTTGGTTGTCAAGCACAGGCGAAATTTCATTGACATACAGACGTGATTCAGTTAGCATTATTATTGCCAAAAACAACCAGTTAAAGACATAACTGGTAACTAACTATAATCGAATTAAGGAGGTTTTTCATGGCACAACACCCATTACTTCCGTTTACGGAAGCGCACTGCAAACTTTTAAACAAACCCCTCAAAGGATTAACCGTTGATGCGCTGCGCTCGCTTTTCGGACACGTATACTATATATGGCGCACCTTCAAACCGGCCCTTGGCGAGGAAGACGGCCTAAAATACTACGGTAACGTCTGGTCTGAGCTGGCAAAACTTGGTTTCGCCGGTGCAATGGATAAATTCGGGCTTAAAAAGGTCACGGATCTGCCCACACTCGGTAAAATTGTTGAAGACTGCTTCACGGGAGTTCCAGCGCTCTACATTACCCGTCGCAATGAAAAGGACGAGCATGTCGGCCATATACTCTGGTGCGCCAACCCTGCCTACGGCCCCGATGACAACACCTATTGCCGTCAGGATTACTACCGTCAGGAAGTCTATCTGACATATGTCTATATCTGGGCTCTGATTGCGGAAGCAAAAAAGAACGGCTTGGAAGAAGACGTGCTGGTCGACCTGCCCACTGGTCGCTGTCGCGACGGCGCTGCCTGCGCCTGCCAGATTATTATGCGTACCCGCGCAGCCAACCCTGACATGCCGCTGCCGGAAATCAGAAAGACCTTTATTGATCTTGAGATGGGCACGCAGGAACCGGTCGGCTATGTGCTGAAAAAACAAAAACGCTCTTTTGAAGAACAGGGTCCAGCTTCGTTTTCAGGCTTTTTCGCTGTTGATTTCTTTGCATGGCTGCAGCTTTTCCAGAATGTTAAGGGCAAAGCCCAAACGGTTTACAATGAGCTCTGGGCTACCTACCCACCCATGTGGGTCAAGGAAGCACGCCTGGAGCTTGAAATCGGTCGCGTAAAAACTGCAGAAGAATTGGCACAGGTAATCGCCTATTGCATGAGCAAAAAGTACATTGCCGGCAAGGTAACAGAAGCCGATGCAAAAAAGGCCGTTGTTGTTGCAGTAGCTGATCCGTTTGTGCAGGTTGCCGATATGTTCCAGGCACCCAAGGACTATCACAAAGCTCTGGTGAAAATGGATGAATCCTTTATCGCCGGCATTGTGAAAGAAGCTAAAATGGATAAAAAAGCAACAGTCAAAATTAAGTCGCACATTGCGCAGGGCGCTGAAAAGACAGAGATCGTTGTCACTGTCAAGTAACTCCGGCCACTCGCAATAGCATGATAGCTCAGGGGGGATTCACAACAGTGAATCCCCCTTTTTTATTAACTGCGGGTAACGGGTTCAAGATAACAGCACAAAGAATCAAAGAGCATTTCCTGATCCCGAATTCTCACTATACGCCTTCAAAGCGCGCAATTAATATCACGATGTTCAGTGATGATATGTCCAACCGCAACGTCTTGGTCAGGATCAAAAGGCAGGTTTGCAACGATTTGCTCTTCAAAGGCTAAAGCACAGCTGGAGCCCGACCATCCACTCAAAAAATGATCATAAAACCCGCCACCATAGCCGATCCGGTATCCCTGCTCAGTGAAGGCAAGACCCGGCACAAGTGCACAATCAATATCACACGCTGATACTGTTGGACAGGTTAAGCGGTCGGGCTCGGGGATACCCATAATGCCGGGATGTAAATCGCGCTCAGGATCACTTACTGCACACGCAATCATCTCTGTGTTCTTTTTGTCAACCAGCGGCATACAGACTGTCTTTCCCTGGGACAACGCAGCCTGTACGATGCCTTCTGTCTGAACCTCACTTCGCACAGAGACATAAATAAAAACACAGCGTGCTTTTCGAAACTGCTCAAACCGGATAAGTCTATTGGAAATCAGGGAACTTTTTTCGGCCCGTATCGAATCGGAAAGAGTCTCGCGCCGGATCAAAGCCGCAGCACGAACCTGTTTCTTTAATTGAGCCATATCATGGGCACTAGGATCACACATCAGCGATGACCTGCAATAATTTAAAAAAAATATGTACGGAATATGTGGAAACACAAGTCCATACACTGCGAAAACCAGCTGCCCGAACCTATACTGCCCACAGTTTAATCAAAGAACGGCACTAAACGCTCATAGGTATCGTCAAGATATTCAGGCAGCACGTATGTATCGCCCAGCACCGGCATAAAATTATGATCCCCATTCCAGCGTGGAACAATATGAAAGTGAAGATGTTCCTCAAGCCCTGCCCCGGCGGCCTTGCCAAGGTTGGCGCCGAGATTGAGGCCATGGGCTCCTACAGCTTTTTTAAGAATCCTCGCGGCATCACGCGTAAGTGTTATAAAATCAAGCAGCTCGTCAGCTTCAAAACTATCGAGATCAGAAACATGACGTTTAGGCACCACCATGACATGCGCGGCACTATAGGGATACTTATTCAACATTACGTAGCAGGCCGCTGTTTCATGCAGAATATAATGCCGCCTCTGGTAGCCGCGTGTGCGCTTAACGCACAAAAAACAATCCTTCCCCTTAGGAGCGAGGATGTAGCCGATTCGCCATGGCGCATGAATTGTCTTCATTCAAATTTTTCCTCCTTGTACACAACATTAAATCGAATCAACTGCACTCATGTGTATTTACAGGTTCATTCTCAAGCGCAACCAGTTCCATAGCGCCCCAGGCACCAACTTGATCATCCTTGACAATGAGAATACCTTCAAGCATTGCAATTTTGCGGGCAGCCTGTATGCCGGCGGCGATATCGGATGCCTGACATATCATGTTGCCAATAGCAGTGGCCGCCGCGTCAGCCAGAGCGGCCGAACGCGAACGCACCGTTACCGCATCAGCCCGCCCCAGGCTAAGCGATGGACCGACCGTACCGGAAGAGGTACAGAGCGAAAGCGGCATATCCTGCGGAGCAATTTTAAGCCCGATTTTCTCACTTAACGGCGAAGGACCCGCAAAAATACCAATAGTAAGTTCTCGATCGGTGTTCAAATAAAGATCGCCGCCGTTTTCAACAATGATTTCCGTAGAATACTCCAGCAATACTCGGGAGACATATTCGGCCACAGTACCTGCGACCGCGGCCATGGGTCCAACACCGCAAGCCCGGGCCGCATCAAGCATACTCTTGATAACCTCGTGCGCCTGTTGATCTGCTGCAATAGGCACAAGACTTGTTTTGAAATCAGGTCGTTGAAGGATATATGATTCAATAACAGTACGTACATCCTGGATTGCCGACCGGGCCTGCGGGCCTAGATCCGATAAGGCCGTGATAAAGAGATCCGTTTCCTGCGTTCCGACAGTAAATGACACGAGCCCCTGACTGGCGGAATAAGAACGGTAGGTGCGCTGATCATAAGGCATGATTATATTTCCATTGCTGACGCTGCACGCATAATCGGCAATGTCGCAGATGGGAATTCTGCAAAAGGCCGCTATTGCAACGTAACGCTGTGCTTGCCCATAATAGACTCCATCTCAGTCACCAGCAGAGGCGAAGCGCTTGCGTAAAATTCATTGCCCAGGCCGATAACGGTCTCGCAGCTGTTCGGAATAACAAGATGAAAAAACACCTTTGATTTGCCGGGGTTATTCTGCAAAATTATTTTCAAACGATCGAGTTCATCATGATTCAACTGATTTATAGCACACTGCACATGAACATCAGGATGTGCAAATTCATGGGCCCTGTCAAGTTCATAAACTTCGTCAGCAAAAATTTTATTATTGTTTTCAGACTCCAGCCCGATACGCCCTTTAACCAAAAGAGGCTGTGAACTTTGCAAAAGATCCTGAGACTGGCGAAAAGTATCCCCAAAGGCAAGAACTTCAATACTGCCGGTAAGATCATCAAAGGAAGCAATCGCCATGGGCTCGCCCTTCTTTGTAGTTTTTTTCTGCAGGGTGCTGACTATTCCGCCGATCATCACGTCACGCTCTGTTGTGGCCGATAAAACCCCGGCGGCGGTAATGGTGGTGCAGGATTTAAGAATTTGACGATAGTCGTCAAG
>Ga0075120_10000819_pt1 | contig 25496 bp, 22 predicted proteins | sample AntAceMetag02UKL_FD_69792 | JGI IMG/M metagenome (GOLD analysis project Ga0075120, IMG submission 69792) | Saline lake microbial communities from Ace Lake, Antarctica - Antarctic Ace Lake Metagenome 02UKL | ecosystem: Environmental > Aquatic > Non-marine Saline and Alkaline > Saline | place...
TATCAACCTGCCGTTTATCACTGCAGATGCATCCGGCCCGAAACACCTTGATATAAGACTGACCAGAGCAAAACTTGAATCCCTGGTAGCAGATCTTTTAGACAGACTTGAACAACCCTGCCGAACAGCTTTAAAAGAAGCCAAATTGGGTGCGGGTGGTGTTGATGAAGTGGTTCTTGTTGGGGGTATGACCCGAATGCCTGCGGTTCAAGAACGTGTTGAAAAAATATTTGGGAAAAAGCCCCATAAGGGCGTAAATCCGGATGAGGTTGTTGCCATGGGTGCTGCTGTGCAGGCAGGTGTTCTCCAGGGGGATGTACATGATGTGCTCCTTCTTGATGTTACACCACTTTCTCTTGGTATTGAAACCCTGGGCGGTGTTATGACCACACTCATTGAAAAAAACACAACCATACCCACCAAAAAAAGTCAGGTATTTTCAACTGCTGCTGATAATCAGCCGGCTGTTTCCATCCACGTACTCCAGGGGGAAAGACAAATGTCAACAGACAATAAAACCCTGGGACAATTTGAATTGTCAGACATTCCACCGGCACCAAGAGGCGTTCCCCAGATTGAGGTTTCCTTTGATATTGATGCCAATGGGATTGTTCATGTAGCAGCAAAAGACAAGGCTACGGCTAAAGAGCAATCCATCAGAATCTCAGCTGCCAGCGGCCTTTCAAAGGAAGAAGTCGACAAAATGGTTAAGGATGCTGAATTGCATGCAGAGGATGACAAGAAAAAAAGAGAACTGGTTGATACAAAAAACAGTGCTGAAGCGCTTGTTGACCAGACTGAAAAAACCTTGAAAGAGCATGGTGACAAGGTCGATGAAGCAACCAGGAAAGATATTGAATCTGCTGTTGAAGCATTGAAACAGGCCAAAGATTCAAACAATATTGATGAATTGAAACAAAAAATAGAAATCTTGTCAAAGGCATCCCATAAGCTTGCCGAAGTCATGTACCAGCAGGCAGCCGCCCAGGGCGGACAAGATGGCCAGGGTGCTCCGGGTGCTGATGCTGATGCCGGTGCTTCTCCCCAGGATGACGAAGATGTTGTTGATGCTGATTTCGAAGAGGTTAAAAAAGATAAATAAAATCGAACAAAACCCGATTAAAACCAAATTAAAATAGGATAAAACCTGTTGAATATAATCCTGCCGTGGTCTATAGTTGCCCGGCAGGATTTTTTATATTTATAGAAGGGCTCTTAATTATAAATGATTATTACCCAGATTTTAGCAAGAAATGCATCGTTGTATAGAGACAAAACCGCACTTGTCGAACGAATGCCTTCTCTAAACTCCCGAAAATCCATTACCTGGGAAGAGTTTTACACAACTTCCAACCGCTTTGCCAATGCCCTTACAAAAAAGGGCATCCAAAAAGGGGAGAAAATTGTACAATTGATGACCAATTGTCTTGAATGGCTTCCCATTTATTTTGGCATACTTTATACAGGTGCATGGGCAGTTCCGCTAAACTTCAGGTTTGAATCTGATAAGATCCTTCTTTGTACAAACACAGCTGAAGCCAAGGTCTTTATTTTCGGTGAAGAATTCATTGAAAGAATTGAAGCTGTCAGAGATGAGCTTGAAAAATCTGTTCATTTATGGATTTTCACAGGGCCGGAAGCGTCTTGTCCTGACTGGGCAGTGCAATATGAAACATTTATTGAACCTGAATCAGGAAACGAGCCACCAGATGTTGATCTTGATATCGAAGATGATGCAGCCCTGTATTTTACCAGCGGCACAACAGGTGACCCCAAGGCCGTTCTTTTAACCCATAAGAATCTTGAGCATGCCTGCTATATTGAACATAACCACCATGGCCAGACCCATGATGATATCTTCCTTTGTATTCCTCCTTTGTATCACACTGGTGCCAAAATGCACTGGATGGGCAGTTTTCTTGTGGGAGGAAAATGTATCCTTCTCAAAGGCGTAACCCCCCAATGGATTATTGAAGCTGTTTCCGAAGAGCTGTGCACAATTGCCTGGCTTCTGGTTCCATGGGCCCATGATATACTTATTGCCATTGAAAATAAAGAGCTTGATCTTTCAAAATTCAAGCTTTCCCAATGGCGGCTGATGCATGCCGGCGCCCAGCCAGTACCGCCAAGCCTGATTGAAAACTGGAAAAAATATTTCCCAGACCAGGATTATGACACCAACTATGGCCTGACCGAATCAACGGGTCCCGGGTGCGTACATTTAGGGCTTGAAAATGCCGACCGGATTGGCCCCATCGGGTTACCGGGATTTGACTGGGAAGCAAAGATTGTTGATAAACAGGGGAATCATCTTTTTGCCAATGAATCAGGGGAACTCATTGTCAAAGGCCCGGGGGTAATGAAAGAATATTATAAAAATCCCGAGGCAACGGCCAGGACACTTAAAGACGGGTGGCTTTACACAGGTGACATTGCCCGATATGATAAAGACTGGTTTATCTGGCTTGTGGACCGCAAAAAAGACATGATTATCTACGGCGGAGAAAACATCTTCCCCGTTGAAATTGAAAATTTCTTTCAGAACAATGAAAAAATAAAAGATATTGCAGTCATAGGTATCCCGGATGACAGGCTTGGGGAAATCCCTGCCGGAATCATCAGCGTTAAACCAGGGTGTATGCTTTGTGAGAGCGATATCATTGAATTTCAGCAGGAACTGCCCCGGTACAAACAGCTTAAAAAAATCTTTTTTGGTGATATTCCTAGAAATCCCACGGGGAAAATCGAAAAGCCAAAGTTGAGAAGAATATATGCTGAAGACAAACGAAAAGATATTCGAAAACTTCTTCGATAGTCTTAATAACCTAAAGGTCACACGTAACCTGAAGGTCACACGTAAAGGAGATCAATTGAAATCTTTATTCCACAGGATCAATCTGAACCTATTTTCAGCCCTTCTTGCCTGTTGTATCCTTTGTGTAACTACATCTGCCCTGGGCAATGAAATTATTAAAGAAGATATTCTAACTGCCATTGAAAAAAAATATTCAGGAAAAAGTTTTGAGGCTGATTTTACCCAAATTTCAAAACTCGCCGCCCTTGATATCACAGAAAATGCATCTGGCAAAGCATATTTCAGTCATCCCGGAAAAATGAGATGGAAATATAAAGAACCTGAGCACCATGAAATCATTACCAATGGCAAATTGCTATGGATTTTCCGGCCCGAAGAAAACCAGGTTATGCAGGGGGATGCCGCCCAGTTTTTTAAAGCCGGGGCTGGAGGTTCTTTTTTATCAGACATTTCTCTTGTAAGAAAAAATTATACCATCCACATTAATAAAATTACTGACGATTATGCAGAAATGAGTCTGGTTAGCCCAAAAAAAAATCCAGATATATCTTCGATTGTCATCTGGATATCCCGAAAAAGCCATGAGATTGAAAGGGTTATTATCAAAAATGCCTATGATGATACCACCCGGTTTGAATTCTATAATATTCAATTTAAAAAAATTGACCCTGATGTATTTGAGTTTAAACCTTTTGAAGGGTTAAACATTATCAATTTGGACTAAATTATTATTTAAGGTTTACATAAATGAAAGAAAAAATTAAACAACTTGCCAAAGAGAAAAATGCCATCATCCTGGCTCACAATTATGAACCCCCTGAGATTCAGGATATTGCTGACCTTTGTGGCGATTCTCTTGAATTAAGTATCAAAGCCTCAAAAACTAAAGCAGACATAATCGTCTTTTGTGGTGTTCATTTCATGGCTGAAACAGCATTCATTCTTTCTCCTGAAAAAACCATCCTTTTACCCAATACTGATGCTGGCTGCCCCATGGCAGATATGGTTGATCCTATTACCCTAAAAGCAAAAAAACAGGCCCTGGGCAATATACCAGTTATCACCTATGTGAATTCTTCTGCTGCAGTAAAAGCTGTTTCCGATATCTGCTGTACATCTGCCAATGTAATAAAAGTTGTCAACAGCATTGACAGCGATGAAATCCTGATGACACCGGATAAAAACCTTGCCCTATACGCTGCTGCAAATACCTCAAAAAAAATCCATCTCTGGGATGGATACTGCCCTTTTCACAATATCTTAACTTCCCAGGATGTAAAAAGGGCTAAAAAAGAGCACCCAGAAGCGCTTTTTATAGCTCATCCGGAATGTCCGCCTGAAGTTCTTGCCCTTGCTGACAGCATCCAATCCACTTCTGGAATGATAAAGTTTGCAGGCCAGTCTGATCATTCTTCTTTTATCCTGGGAACAGAAACAGGTTTGCTCTATCCCATCTCAAAAAAATATCCGGAAAAAACATTCTATCCTGCATCTGAAAAAATGTTTTGCATGGATATGAAAAAAATTACATTGGAAAACATTGCAGACAGTCTTGAAAATTTAACCGGAAAAATCAAGGTTCCGGAAAATATCAGAAGAGACGCATTAGGGGCTGTCCAAAAAATGATCAGTCTATAAAAAAACAAGCCTTACATTGAGTCAAATGCTTCATCCGGGATATCAGCATTGGAATAAAATTTCTGGATATCATCGCAGTCATCTAAAGCTTCCATGAAATTGATCATCTGCTCGGCTTCTTTTCCTTCAACCTTGGTCATATTCTGAGGAATCATGGTTATTTCAGCCATTTCAACCTTGATCTCTGCTGCATCAACAGCTTCTTTTACCACATCAAAGTCTGCAGGTTCAGTTATAATCTCAAATGAATCTGTTTCTTCTTTAATATCTTCTGCTCCGGCATCTAACGCCACTTCCATGAGCGTGTCCTCATCTGAATCCTCTTTATTGACGACAATAAGCCCTTTTTTATCAAACATCCAGGCAACACACCCGTCTGTCCCTACATTTCCACCGGCTTTATTAAAAACCTGGCGCACCTCTGCAATCGTTCTGTTTCTATTGTCAGTTAAGCATTCCACCAGAACGGCAACACCGCCGGGGCCATAGCCTTCATATAGGATTTCCTCGTAATTAACCCCATCAAGGTCGCCCGTTCCCTTTTTAATTGCTCTTTCAAATGTATCCTTGGGCATATTCTCGGATCTGGCTGTAATCAACGCACTCCTTAACCGTGGATTAGTTTCAGGATCACCTCCGCCCATCCTGGCAGCAACTGTAATTTCCTTTATTATTTTGGTAAAAATCTTACCCCTTTTGGCATCGGTAGCCCCTTTTTTATGCTTTATTGTCGACCACTTGCTATGTCCTGACATTTTATATGTCCTCCTTACTTCTTATATTTTGCTATAATATATATTTCTTTACTCTGTTTTCTGCAACTCTCGGGTTTAAATATTTTGCACTCTTTAAATTTTGACTTAACATTTTTTTGAAATTCATTAAAGTCATTGCCCTGAAATATCTTACAGATAAAATTACCATTTTGAAGCAAAAAATCATCTGCAACCTTTAAAGCCATATTGCAAAGTTCAAAAGATTTTAATGCATCCACGTCCTTTCTTCCGCTTGTTGAAGGCGCCATATCACTGAGAATTGCATTGAATCGGGTATTTTCATCTAAAAAAGATTCATTGGTAAGATTGAGTATATTATCTTCAATTGCAATCACATTTTCAGGCAAATGAATCTCGACCTTTTTTAAATCAATACCAAACACTTTCCCATGATTCCCTACTTGTTTGGCTGTATATAACAACCATGAACCCGGTGCGCACCCAAGGTCAAGCACCCGATCGTTTTTTTTTAAGACTTGGAATTTATTTTGAATTTCTTCAAGTTTATACACGGATCGCGCCGGATAATTCTCGGTTTTTGCCTGCCGGGTCAAATGATCTGCCCATTTATTCTTGCCTGGTTTTTTATTGTTTTGGTTTTTCTTTTTTGGGGCTGCCATTAAAATAAGACCTCCATAGCATCCTTTAGAAAGCTGACACTTTCAATGGTCATTCCTTTTATCTTTGATAATTGTTTGATCGTACTGCTGGGTACAAGGCATTTTGTAAATCCCATTTTTGCGGCTTCCTTAATTCTTGCCTGGACATGACCCACGGCCCTTATCTCTCCTGTAAGTCCGATCTCTCCGATCAAAGTTGTTTTTTTATCAATGGGTTTATCCAGAAAACTGGACGCCAGTGCTGCTGCAATGGCAAGGTCCACTGCCGGTTCTACTATTTTCACACCCCCTATGACATTCATGAAAATATCAAGACCGGAAAGATTCATCCCCAGTCTTTTTTCCATCACGGCAACAATCAACGCGACCCTGTTATTATCCAGCCCTAAAATCGTTCGCCGGGGTGTTCCAAGGCCCGAACTGGATACAAGGCCTTGAATTTCAACAAGGATAGGCCGTGTGCCTTCCATACATGAGGTCACAACAGAACCCGGTGCAACTGCTGAACGTTCAGCTAAAAAGACAGCTGACGGGTTGGGGACCTCTGTCAACCCTTTTTCGTTCATCTCAAACACACCAATCTCATTTGTGGAACCAAACCTGTTTTTAACGGCCCTTAAAATTCTAAACACATGACTTTTATCCCCTTCAAAATAAAGAACGGTATCCACCATATGTTCCATAATCCTCGGGCCTGCAATAGCTCCAACCTTGGTGACATGACCCACAAGAAAAATAGGAAGACCCGTTGTCTTTGCAAGCTTCATAAACTGCATGGCAGCTTCTCTGATCTGTGTCACAGAGCCTGGAGTTGAAGAGACATCCGGATGAAACACTGTCTGGATAGAATCAATTACCAAAGCATCATATTTAGTCAGTTCCACCATGGCCAGGATGGAATCCAGGTCCGTTTCAGACACCACAAACATGGAAGCCCCATGGGAATTAAGCCTTTTCCCCCTCATCGAAAGCTGCCTGACAGACTCTTCTCCAGATACATAGAGACACTTTTTACCGGCCTTTGATAAACTGGACAAAACCTGGAGCATCAGGGTTGATTTTCCAATTCCAGGATCTCCGCCAATCAAAATTAATGTGCCGTCAACAATTCCGCCCCCAAGCACTCGGTCAAATTCCCCCACACCTGTTTTAATCCTGTCCGTTTCTTTTACTTCTACAGAATCAAGCAAGACAGGCTCTTGTAAAAAAGAAGATTTTTTCTTTTTCAACACACCTGAACTAATCCGCTCTTCCACCAAGGTGTCCCAGGCCCCGCAATCCGGACATTTTCCCATCCATTTAGGGGCCTGTCCGCCACAGGACTGGCATCTGAATATAAATTTATCCTTTTTTTGCATTTAATTTTAACCCTGATTGTCTATAATTTATAAAGTCCTGAACTATATCATCTTGCACGATCCATATCAAGATTCAGTTTTACTGCCCTGCTGCACCAGAACTATAAGGGCAGAGTTTTTAACCGCTGATTGGTGATTTTAGCCATTTATCTTTTATGAAATGACTATTGGGATCTAATATCATGCTCTATGTTAATGATATTAAAGCCAATTTGGTTTTGGCATAAAGTTTGCTAATACTTTACTTAAAGTGAAATATATTTTTAATTTCTAAAAAAAGGAAAAGCAATGCACAGAGACGATACACATAGAAAATCAATCGGGTATATTTTATGGATATTTGGATTCATTGGAGCACACAGATTTTATTATGGAAAACCTATTTCAGGTACTCTTTATTTTTTCACTCTCGGTTTGCTTGGAATAGGATGGCTCATCGATTTTTTCCTGATTCCTTCCATGGATGAAGAGGCCGATCTTAGATACTTTTCAGGTGATATTGACTACTCCCTTGCATTTATATTTCTAACATTTCTGGGTGTTTTTGGTGTCCATCGCATGTACATGGGAAAATGGATTTCCGGTCTTCTCTACCTTGTGACCGGAGGGGTGTTTGGTATTGGTGTTCTTTACGATTTCTGGACCTTGAATGATCAGGTGTCCGTGAAAAACCGAAGAATTGCATTTATATAAAAAAGTTGATCTGTCGAAATTCCTTTGCAGACATCATAAATACTGATATGGAATTCTTGGATCAGATTTTTTAAATTTACTTAGTCGGAGATGCTCCATATTTTAAAAATATGCAGTTAATTAAAAATATTTAGTGTGATATGTGAATAATAGTTTAAGTTCTTATGCAAATCGAGGCGGGACATGATCAAAAAAGGAACCTTACATTTTTTTTGCGGTAAGATGGCCGCAGGGAAAACCACTAAATCTTTAAAAGTAATGAATAGTGAAAATGCCATTTTGATATCGGAAGACGATTGGTTGGGTCATCTGTTCAAGGATGAAATAAAAGTATTTGGTGACTACATAAAATATTCAAAACGCCTAAAGCCTTTATTGTTGGCTCACATTAAGGATATTATTGAATCAGGAGTGTCAGTTGTAATGGATTTTCCAGCAAATACTATTCAGCAAAGGTCATGGTTCAAAGAACTGATCGGTAATAACAATATTTCCCATCAATTACATTACTTGGAAGCCAGTGATGAACTTTGTCTTAAGCAATTAGCTAAGAGAAGTGAAGGAAGGCAGGGAAAGGCTTTCACAAGCGAAGAAGAGTTCCATACCGTAAATCGTTATTTTCAAGCTCCGGCAGAAAGTGAGGGCTTTAATATCAAAACATACAAACGTGAAAATGCATAACAAGGTGTTTGCGGATTGCCAAACTTTCTGTAAGAATCAGGCTTAAGTTATACAAATCATATAAATATTTGTCAGATGCTAAATCAATTAAAGGTAGAAAAATGGATAAAAAATCTTATCGCACGGGTTTAAGTGTATTGCCCTGCTTATTGGTGTTTGTATTCACATCCGGGAAGCTGCAGCATTCATGGGAAAAAAGACACCTCGGTTTCCAGATTGATCGGGCTCATGGATAAGTATTATGATTTTTTGACAGAAAAGAGTATACTAAGATAATAGTATTTTAAGGCCTAAACCAAAAAATGGTGCAATTTATTTGAATTGATTCAAAATGTTTATAATTAACAATCTAATCTCAGTATATACCCTTTATTTTTTTTATGGGCTGGCTTTTCTTTTTTTAGGAGCTTCCATTGCACTAAAAGATATGAAAGCCAGTAACTTGAAAATATCAACTAGTTTATGGTTTTTGTCTCTTTTCGGATTCACCCATGGTTCACACGAATGGATTGAACTTTTTCTTTTGAGTACCCGGCTGCAATATTCTCATAATGAAATCTACAATATTAAAGTCTTAGGCCTTATTATAGTTGGAATCTCCTTTTTATTTTTATTGCTGTTTGGATTATCACTGATATTTTCAATTAACAAAAATAAATATATCAAATGGTTAAAACCATGTGCAATAGCGCTATTTATTCTGATGTTGTTATATTTTTTTAAATTTGGATCCAATAACCAAGATCTTAATTTTTTTACACTTGCAAATAATATTTTAAGAAAAACCTATGGGTTTGTTGGAAGTCTTGTAACGTGCTATGGTTTGATACTTTATTCTCAAGAGGTAAAAAAAATCAGTATTCCTGTTTCCAAATATTTTTTATATGCAGGGATTGGTTTTTGTTTTTACGGTATTTTTGCCGGGCTTGTTCAATCCCATGTTCAAATTTGGCCATTTTCACTTCCCGTTGAATTTTTCCGCGGTGCATGTGCGGTTTTGATTACAGCTTTTTTATTCAAAGCTTTGAACATTTTTGATATCCATACAAGGAAAAAACTGGAACAACAGATTAAAAACCAGGCTCAATCGGAAAAGATGTCTTCTCTTGGCCTGCTCTCTGCCGGAGTCGCCCATGAAATAAACTCTCCATTGACCAATGCCTCTCTTAATATGCAAATGTTAAGAAGCCAGTTTAATGCCACTTTAGATGATGAAAAAATTCAAACAAAACTTGATGCCGTTGATAGAAATATTGAAAGGGCTTCAATCATTGCAAAAGAATTGCTCCAATTCTCCCAAACACAGGAAGCAATGTTATACCCAATGGATATTAATCAGGTTTTAGACAGCGCCATCGCTCAGTTAAAAAGCAAATTGAGCAGATTTAAGGTCGTACGTCTTCAAGAAAATCTTCCGGAAGTCAAGCTCAATCCTGCCAAATTGGAACAGGTTTTCCTTAATGTGATCAATAATTCCATAGAGGCCATGGAGAACTCTGGAGAGTTATTAATTAAAACAAGCCAGGTAAAAGACAAAGTCCAAATTCTGATTTCAGACCATGGCACAGGTATCGATCAAAAAAATTTAGCAAAGGTTTTTGATCCCTTTTTCACAACCAAGGAAACAAAAAATGGAACCGGATTAGGGCTTTCAATATGCCATGGTATTATTGAACAGCATGGGGGAACAATAACGCTTAAGAATCATAAATGGGGCGGGGTCGATACGACCATTAATTTACCCATCCCTTGAGTTTTTCTTTATTTTTAATTAATTAATACCCTTAGACAAAGTCAAATTAATAAAAGGAAATCATTTTGAGCAAAATTCTTATCGTAGATGATGACAAAGAATACAGGGAAAACTTGAAAGAAATCCTTGATAATGCAGGGTATCCCAACGATATGGCCGGATCTGTAAAACAAGCAATGCAAAAGCTTGGTGACCAGCAATTTGACGTTGTTTTACTGGATTTCATGATGCCGGGTATCGATGGCATCAATGCCCTGGGGGAATTTAAAAAAATCAGCCCTAACTCCAAAATCATAATGATAACAGCCTTTGCCTCCATTGAAAATGCAGTTGTCGCAATCAAAAAAGGAGCCAGTGAATATATTTCCAAGCCCTTTAAAATCGAAGCACTTCTTCTTATGATCAAACAGGTTATTGAAGAACTTCGCTTTGAAGGTAACATTAAAAAGTTAAAACTTGAAGGAACGCTAAGTTCCCTGTCCAATTCCATTAGAAGAGAAATCATTCGTCTTTTTCAAACAAGTAAAAAGATACGTTTGATGGAGACCGCGCGCAAATTAGACATAGAAGACCATACCAAACTTATTTTTCATCTAAAAACTTTAAGAGAAGCAAAAATTTTACGACAAGACATGAAGCACGCATACATGCTTACCAAAGAAGGCAAAAAAGTCCTGGAATGCCTTAATATCCTGGATCTTTATCTATCCGAAAAATAGTTTATGTGAAGAACTGTTCACATGAACTAGTGATTATGTGAAGAAAATTTCTCTTGACGATTCTTTTTAGATTTCCTAAATGCTAATCATACTATTTTTGTCAAGTTTATTTTTAATATAAAAGATGGGTGTGTTGTTCCGTTTTAATCCAAGGAGGAAAATATGAAAAAAAAGTCTTTAGCAGCAATTCTTTTTCTGGTAATTCTTGCTTTGATGATTTCATCATGCAGCAATGACCAGATCGTTGATATTGCTGCTGTAACGTCTCAACCTAAAGATTTTGTTGGTTCTGACACCTGCAAAATGTGTCATTTAGAACATTATGACTCCTGGAAGATGACCATGCACTCCCGCATGCTTCAGGATGCAAAAGCCAACGAAGATGCCATTATTGTTCCTATAGACGAAAAAATCATACGCACGGACCTTGCCAAACTGAGTGAAAAACTAAAGGTCCCGGCCGATGAAATCTATGTCCCGAAAAAGGATGAGATCCTGTATACAATTGGAAGTCAGTGGAAACAACGTTATCTTGTTAAAAAAGATGATACCCTTTTTATTTCTCCTATTCAGTACAATCTCGATTCTCACCGATGGGTAAACTACCACGAAAAAGACTGGGACAAGAGGCCCTGGCTTTTAAAATGCGGTGGCTGCCATGCAACGGGGGTAGATCTTGAGAAAAACACCTTTAAAGAACCGGGTGTTGGTTGTGAGTCCTGTCACGGCAAAGGTTCCTGGCATGCAGCACTCCCGAAAACCGCGGTTTTTGAAAAACGAACTACCATAACAAACCCGGCGAAATTGACCATGGGTGTTGCAGCACAAATTTGTGGTTCCTGCCATAACCGCGGTAAGTCAACCATGAAAAAGGGTGGTGGATGGCCAGTGGGATATGCTCCTGGAAAGGCTCTTGCCGCATATTATAAATCCACATCCTTTGAAACTGGTGATGTAAAACATGTATATGCCAATGAATTCTCCAAGGGACACCATCAGCAATATATTGACTGGCAGCAATCCAAACATGCAAAAGAGGGTGTAACATGTACATCCTGTCATTATGTACATCAGCTTGGTATGCCGCCCACACGTTCCCAGACAGTTTTTGCAGGATCAAAACAATGCTTGAGCTGCCATGAAATGATCAACAATAATTTTGCACATTCAATTCATTCCTTTGCCAATTGTGTGGGCTGCCATATGCCAAGAATTGCAAAGAGTGCGGAATCCGGGGATATTCACAGCCACGTGTTTGTACCGCTGCTGCCGGAAGACACATTGAAAAACCCGAAAGTTCCCAATTCCTGCCAGACCTGTCACAAGCATAAAAATCAGGATCTTAATGAGCTTAATGCAGAATGGAAAATACTTTCAAAATTACCAAAACCTGTGGGACAGGTAATTGAACCGATTAGTTTTCACAAAACCAATTAAAACTGCAGGAGTGGGTTATGCGAAATATGATTTATATCAGTAGAACTATAGTCTGTATAATATCCTTCGCCCTGCTTGCTATCCTTCTTCTTCCTGCCCTGTCACTGGGACAGGGAGAAGAGGTGACATCATATATCAACCGCTACAAGCAATATGAGGTTAGTACCAACTATTCTGAAAGATATGAAGTGCGGCCTTCCCAAAGAAGTCCTCTGGTAAGAAAATTCCGCAGCATTGATCGGGAGCCGTTTGCTTACAGCTCCACTGCTTCATCCGTACGCAATCGTAACCTTCTGGCAGACTCACATCGGGGCGTCAAATTCTATGATAATAGACGGTGTGAAGAGTGTCATGTCAATGAGACCCATGATATTCATACTGTTCGGGCAAATATTACCTGCCGGCAATGCCATGGCCTTGAACCCATTGCAAGCATCAATCATTACTATTCACCCATGAACCCTATCCGGAGGCATGCATATGTGTGTGCAAAATGTCACGAAGGTTCCTCTGCCTCATTTGCAAGTTATGTGATTCATGAACCTGCAGCCGGATCTTCCAGTGCAAGAACGGGTTTCCCTGCATTGTACTATTCATACTGGTTTATGCTGGTACTCCTGGCAGGTACTTTGACGTTTTTCATTCCCCACACAATATTGATGGGGCTAAGAGAAATGTTCGGAAGAAAAAAGGATAAATAAAGATGATGCAAACAACACGTATTAAGCGCTTTAGCATTCTGGATAGGGGGTTTCATCTTTTCCTGATTCTAACTTTTCTCATTCAAACGGCAACAGGATTCAGTCGCCTGTTTTTCCCTACAGTCTGGGGAAAAAACCTAAATGCTGTTTTTGGTGGATATGAAACTTCTATTTTTATCCACAAATGGGTTGGGGTTCTCATGATATGGGGGTTTATTTTCCATACGCTCTACCTTCTGACAAGAATAGATTGGAAAAACTTAAGGTCAAGCCTTTTTGGCCCGGATTCACTTATACCCAATTTTCAGGACGTAAAACATCTCTGGCAAAGAATCCTATGGTTCTTCGGAATCGGTTCTCGACCCAGAATGGGTCGCTGGGCCTATTGGGAAAAATTTGATTACTGGGCTGTTTACTGGGGGATGCCTCTGCTTGCCATCACTGGAATTATGTTGATGTATCCCGTTGCTGCAAGCAATTATGTACCAGGATGGACATTGAATATTGCAGTATTATTGCACAGGGCAGAGGCAATATTAGCGGTTTCTTATATTTTTATTGTTCATTTTTATGTGGGCCATTTAAGGCCTTCGAGTTTTCCCATGAATGAGGCCATGTTTGCAGGAAGTATTCCCATGGAAGAATTAGAAGAAGAAAAACCCGCATGGTTTGACCAACTGAAAAATGAAGGCAAACTTGAAACAATAAAAGTCAAGCCGCCAACACTTGTTTACAAGATAGTTTATTTTATTTTTGGATATGCAGCCCTGGGGTTTGGTGTTTATCTCTTGGTTAACGGAATTATTTACAGCCGTTATATTACCTTGCACTAAATTTACAGGGTTGATTGAAATTTAATTTCATTAACACCGACTAATAAAAGGGTGGGACCAAAAGTTCCCACCTTTTTTTTAATTTTCAATATATTCTTGATTTAAATCAATTACAAATTCGCAAAAGACTGTCTATAGTATAATAATTGTAATGCATCAAAACATGCTGAAAATATAAATCAAATGTATTTTACCAAAATAAGAAAAGATTATTTTCTTTTATTTCTTATCATTTTGTTCATGGTTCTTATTCCTTTGGGTATCAGGATATATGATCAATCATTAAAACCTGGAAATCTTGTGCCCGGCACAAAAGAGTTCACCTTGACTGGAAGCGCGGACAAAGGATGGATATTAGGCGAGGTCAAGGCATATGATATTCTTTTTTTTTTCAGAAAAAACAAAAAAAAAACTGATCCCATCATATATGTTTCCAAAGGTGATCAAGTGGTATTAAAATTAAGGAGTTCTGATGTCACCCACGGCTTTTCCATGAAAGCCTTTGGGATTTATATCACAAAAGGGATTGATCCTGGCCAGACTGTTTATGTCAAATTCACGGCAGATAAAACAGGCACATTTATGTTTGCATGCAATGTATATTGTGGCGATATTCATCATATGATGCACGGTTCCCTGATTGTAACAGAATGATTTTATAAAAATGACCAGAAAAAAAATATTTTTTTTATTACTTTTAAGTTTTGAGCTGGCTATTGTTATCCCCCTATCCATTGCCTTGATCCCTTCGTCAAAAAGTATTCGGCATATTTCCATTACTGCAAGAAAATTTAACTATTCTCCTTCAAAAGTTATTGTCAACAAGGGAGACACAATTATCTTAAGTTTTTCTTCAAATGACGTAACCCATGGATTTTATTTAGACGGATATCCCATTGAACTCATGGCACGCAAAGGTACCAGTTTTAAAAAAAATTTGTCGGTGCAGAATCCCGTGCCTTCTGCCGGACATACATTAGAACTCTTAGATACAAACTGGAGTCAGATTTCATCTGTCAAGTTTACGGCTTCATCCTCTGGTAAATTTGTTTTCAGATGTACGAAAATCTGCGGGAACCTCCATCCTTTTATGACCGGCGAATTGATTGTCAAACCGAACACGGCTTATCACTTTGCTGTGTCTTTATCTGTCTGGATCACATTTTTCGTGTTGTTCTTAATTTTTTACAAAAAAGAGCCCTCAAAACCAAAATTCAAAGGCATCAATATTCTTCAAACCTTTCCCTGGCTTGCAAAATTAATTAAACGTCGGGGGTTTCAATTTGCTTTTATCCTTCCCAATTTTCTCATCTTTTACCTGTTTATCCTTTCCAGCCTTGCCGGAAGTCCCGTGGGAAATCGTAACATAGCCATTGTGTTTGTATGGATTCTATGGTGGTTTGTACTAAAAGCCATCCTGGTCCCTTTTGGAGGCAGGATCTGGTGTTTTGTTTGTCCATTGCCCGCACCGGCAGAATGGCTGTCCCGGAAAAGAATAACATCGGTTAAATTTATTCCCAAAAAATTTCGCGGACTTTATCACAGATTTACAGGCCTTGAACGTGACTGGCCCAAAAAATTACAAAATATATGGCTGCAAAACATATTATTTTTAGCCATGATTTCATTTGGAATGATCCTAATCACCCGACCCATTGCCACAGCTATTCTATTTCTGGTAATTTTAGGGGTCACCCTTTTACTTTCCCTGATTTTCAGACAAAGGGTTTTTTGTAGATATTTATGTCCAGTTGGAGGTTTTTTAGGGACCTACTCCATGGCTGCAATGACTGAAGTTCGGTCCATAGACAAAGATATTTGTAAAAAACACAAAACCAAATCCTGTTTTTCTGGTGGGGAAGAAGGCTGGGCCTGCCCCTGGAATCAATACATTGGTAATATGGACCGCAACAATGACTGCGGGCTTTGCACAGAATGCATTAAAAGTTGCCCTAAAGACAATATTGGAATTTTTACCCGCCCATTTGGTTCTGATAAAAATATTAAAGGTTATGATGAGATGTATAACATTATTATCATGCTGGTTGTGGCAATTGTATTCAGCGCTGTGATGCTGGGTCCATGGGGATTTATTAAAGATGCCGCCAATGTCACAGAAAGCCACGAAATCATTCCTTTTATTATTTTCTTTGTGATTGTCTGGAGTCTGGCACTTGTTATCTTTCCGGGTCTATTTGTTCTGTTTGCAAAAATTTCAAACTATTTTGCAAAAAAACCTGTTTCAGACCGCAGATTAACCCTCAGGCTCTCCTATATTCTCATCCCAATTGGAATGTTTGCCTGGATAGCTTTCAGCCTGCCAGCAATTATGATTAATTACGGTTATATTATTTCCATTCTTTCAGACCCCCTTGGACTTGGCTGGGATCTTTTCAACCTGGCAAATGTTCATTTTAAACCCTTTATCCCCGACTGGATTCCCTTTATCCAGGGTGTGATCCTGTTATCTGGTCTTTATCTTGGATTGAGCCGCGGAAATGATGCCATAAAACAGATGATCCCAGGCCAGTCCGAACGCTGCCGGGCAATGATTTTTCCATCCTTGTACGCTCTCTTATGTGTCAATATTTTATTAAAAATATTTATGGGATAAGTAAACTTTTTCAAGTATCACAGCCACTTGATTTGTTTGCAAATCCTTTTAAAAAAGATTCCCAATAGCCAGCATGCCTGAGGTTAAAATGTATACGCCAAATCCAATGAGAAGAAACCCGCTTACAAACCGCACAGCCATTGGATGGCTATTCACTACCCGAATTTTCTGCCGAAATGATTGTGAGGCATATCCGGCCAACAGCATGGGGATGCTATGCTGGCGACCCCGGGAGGCATACGTCTGATTTCCTCAGATTTCTCAGCCGGGTCAGTTTTGATACCAGCCTCTTCCCTGACCCTGGCAACCCCGCTGGCCATCTCTGTTTGACCATTTACCTTGACCAATCCCTTTACCCATGCCAAGTTCAGGAGAAATTTTCTTTGCCGCCAACCTAAAGTCGATCTGTTTGTCTCTTACCTGTTTTTGCAGATCATTGATTTCCTGGGATAATTTATCAAGTTTAGCCCTGTCAGGATCAGATGTTTCCATGAGCATTCTTACTTCCTGCCTTTTTTGGAATTTTGCAGATCTAAGCTCATAGGTTTCATCAATGAATGCCTGGCGAAGAGTGTCAAGTTTGTCTCTTTGTTCCTTGGACAGGTCATTGAAGGCACCTTGCCCTCCATATCTTGGACAGTCTTGATTAAAACCTGAACCCATTCCCCGACCTTTTCCTGGGCCCCATGCAAATACGCTTCCTGCTACAAGTGAAACCATAAGATTTCCCTTGTCATTTTATCCCATATCATCTAATTAGGGCTTTTTTACTTTTAATCAAAAAGGACCACCATGCCCTGGACAGGTGAATTAATAGCCATTGGCACTGTATTTTGCTGGACAATCAGTATCCAGTTTTTCGAAGCTGCGTCCAAAAGAGTAGGGGCAACTGCCGTCAATATTATCAGGCTCACTATAGCTCTTATTCTTTTCAGCCTTTTTTTATTTTTCAGGCATGGATATATCCTACCTGTTCAATTTCCTGCCCATGCCTGGTTTTATCTTTCTCTTTCCGGGGTAATCGGTTTTTTCATAGGCGATATTTTCCTTTTCAAAGCCCTTGTTGAAAATGGACCAAGGGTTACCATGCTGATCTTTAGCCTGTCTGCACCCACAGCGGCTTTAATCGGCTGGTCATTGTTAGACGAAGTGTATGTCCTTCACCAATGGGTGGGCATGTTTATCACCCTTTTTGGAGTAGGGATTGTCATCCTTGAAAGAAATCAAAAAACTTCAAAGTTAAAAATCAGAGGTATCACGTTAAAGGGAGTTCTGTTAGGATTTGGTGCCATGTTTGGACAGGCCTGCGGATATATTTTAAGCAAAACCGGCATGCAGACAGAATCAGGATATCTGGATGCCTTTGCTGCAACCCAGATCCGGGTGATTGCGGCCTTCCTGTGTTTTCTTGTTTTCTTTACTGCCACTGGAAAATGGGGGACAGTTATAACCGCTGTAAAAGACACAAGGGCTGTATTATTTACGGCAACAGGTTCTGTCTTCGGCCCATTTTTAGGGGTATCGCTATCCCTTCTGGTCCTTAATTATCTTACAACGGGGGTGGCCTCCACATTTCTCTCTCTGGTTCCGGTTTTCATCATCCCGTTTTCAATTTTTCTTCACAAAGAGCACGTTTCCATCAGGGCAATTGCCGGAGCCGTGACCGCAGTATCTGGAATTTATCTTCTTATGATATAAATCACTCAAAAGCATTTTGGAAATTATTGCCAGGATTGTAATACAAAGGGTTATCTTGTATGATAGACCCAAATAAATACTGGATACAATTTTTAAAAATACAGGTTTTAGCCATGTTTCTTCCAACGACAAAAGAAGAGGTAAAAAAACTCAACTGGAGCCAGCTTGATGTAATTCTTGTGACAGGAGATTCTTATATTGATTCACCGTTTATCGGCATTGCCATCATAGGCAAAGTTCTTGTGGATAAAGGATTTCGCGTTGGAATCATTGCACAGCCGGACATGGACAGCAAAACAGATATTTCAAGACTGGGGGAACCAGCTCTTTTCTGGGGGATTACAGGGGGCTGTGTGGATTCCATGGTGACAAATTACACGGCCTTGAAAAAAAGAAGAAAAAAAGACGATTATACTCCCGGCGGGTTTAATAACCGACGTCCTGACAGGGCAGTGATTGCCTATTCCAATCTTGTCAGAAAATATTTCAAAAATACCCGTCCCATTGTCCTGGGTGGAATTGAAGCCAGCCTGAGGCGAATCGCCCATTATGATTTCTGGTCAAACAAAATTCGAAGATCCATCCTTTTTGATGCAAAAGCCGACTATCTTTTGTTTGGTATGGCCCACAACTCCATTGTAAAATTTGCATATGCTCTAAAAGATAATAAAAATCCAGAGGCTTTGAACGGTGTTGCCTTTATTTCAAAAGAAAAAAAGGGGATAGAACTGCCCTCTTTTGAAGCCGTACAAAAAAACAGGGATGACTATATTAAAAGTTTTCACACATTTTATGAAAACAATGATCCCATAACCGCCCAAAGACTTTGTCAACAGCACAATGACCGCTATCTGGTGTTAAACCCGCCGGAACCCTATAGTACCACAAAAGAACTTGACCATATCCATTCTCTTGGGTTTGAAAGAGACCTTCACCCGTTTTATAAAAAATTTGGAACCGTCAAAGCCCTGGATACCATACGATTTTCAATTCCCACCCATTATGGCTGTTATGGTGAGTGTAATTTTTGCGCCATTTCCGTTCACCAGGGCCAGACCATAAGGTTTCGCAGTGAAAATTCCATTATAAATGAAGCAAAAGCCATTTCCCAACTTAAAAATTTTAAAGGATATATCACTGATCTTGGAGGTCCCACTGCAAATATGTACGGGTTTGAATGTAAAAAAAAACTAAAGAAAGGTACGTGCCAGGATAAGCGCTGTCTTTTTCCTGAACCCTGCAAAAGTCTTGTGCCTGATCATTCAAAACAGATAACGCTGATTCAAAAAATTGAAAAACTGCCTGGCATTAAAAAGGTCTTTATCAGCTCGGGCATCCGTTATGATCTAATATTAAATGACAAAAAAAATGGGAATGCATACCTTGAAAAAATCGTAAAAGACAATGTTTCAGGTCAAATGAAAATAGCGCCGGAGCATACCATGCCCCATGTTTTAAGCTTAATGGGTAAACAGAATATTGACATGCTCTTACAATTTAAAAACAGATTTGATGTATTAAGTAAAAAAGCTGGGAAAAAACAATTTCTAACCTATTATTTAATTGCTGCCCACCCCGGGTGTAATATGAAAGACATGGATGCTTTAAAACAATTTACCACTCAAAAGCTTAAGATGACACCTGAACAGGTTCAAATTTTTACCCCATCCCCTTCAACCTATTCGACTCTGATGTATTATACGGGGTTAGATCCTTTTTCCATGACCCCTATATTTGTTGAAAAAAATTCTGTGAATAAGGAAAAACAAAAAAAAGCTGTTACAAAAAAACCGCCACACCACGATTATAAGATAAAAAATCCTTAAGATATTTGCTTATCAAAATCAATATTCAAAATAATGCAAGTGATTTAAAAATTTATTGACAAATAATTTTGAATGGTTTAACCATTGACATCATAAAATAGTATAAGAATTTTCTTAATATTCTTTTTGAATAACAGGATATAAATATGACAAATAATAGAATCAAAGCCCACCCGATTTTAGATATCCCCAAAAAAGAGACCATCTCTTTTTATTGGGACAAATCAAAACTTGTGGCAATAAAAGATGAAATGATATCCACCGCACTTTTTGCAAACAACATCAAAATATTCGGTCATCACCAGAAAGACGGTTCTGCCCAGGGAATTTTTTGCGCCAACGGCCAATGTGCAAAATGCACTGTCATTGCCAATGGCATACCAGTAAAAGCATGTATGACCCCTGTCAAAGAAAACATGATTGTGGAAAGTGTTAAAGGCCTGCCAAAACTTCCTGACGTGGATGAAAACCCTGAAATCAGCAATATTGAACATATAGCCATTGATGTGCTTATCATTGGCGGCGGGCCTGCAGGATTGTCAGCATCCATTCAATTGGAAGAACATAAGATCAACACCATTCTTGTGGATGATAAAAATGAGCTTGGTGGAAAGCTTGTTCTACAGACCCATAAATTTTTTGGTTCCCAAAAAGACTCCCACGCCGGCATGCGCGGCATGGACATCGGTCGCATGCTGGCCCAAAAGGTTGAAGCAGGCACCCATATTAAGGTATGGAAAAACAGTACTGCGCTTTATGTGTTTGATGACAAGCGAGTGGGAATACTCAAAGACGGGGTCTATAAAATTGTCACCCCAAAAGTAATTTTAAATGCTGCCGGGGCCAGGGAAAAATTCTTAAGATTCAAAGGCAATTCATTGTCCGGGGTATATGGTGCCGGAGCCTTCCAGACCCTTGTGAACCGGGATCTTGTCAAACCCACGGAAAAACTCTTTATCATCGGAGGCGGTAACGTGGGTATTATTGCAGGGTACCATGCATTACAGGCCGGCATAAATGTCGTGGGCCTTGCAGAAGCCCTTCCCCAATGCGGGGGATACAAAGTTCATGAGGACAAGCTCAAACGGCTTGGTGTTCCCATATACACTTCCCATTCCATTGTATCGGCCAATGGAAAAGAATCGGTTTCTTCCATAACCATTGCCGGGATCGACAAAAACTTTAAAGTCATTGAAGGTACGGAACAAACCTTTGAGTGTGACACTATTTTGATTGCCGTGGGTCTTGAATCTGTTTCTGAATTCACGCAGGAAGCTGAATCTGCTGGTATCAAGGTGTTTGCGGCAGGGGATGCCTCTGAAATTGCCGAAGCCTCTTCTGCCATGTTTAATGGTAAAATTGCAGGAGTAAAAGTCGTTCAGCACTTCAAGCCTGATGCAAAAAAAATCCCTGAGTCCTGGTATGAAAAGGCAAAGATTTTAAAATCCCATCCAGGACCTGTTCAGGAGATTTATGCCCAAGGTCATGAACACGGAATCTTCCCTGTGATTCACTGCAAGCAGGAAATCCCCTGCAACCCCTGCAGCACGGTTTGCCCGGAAGGCTCCATCCAGATGCAGGGAGATCCCATTAAAGGCCTGCCCAAATTTAGAGGCGAGTGCAAAGGATGCATGAAATGCCTTACCATCTGCCCGGGACTTGCCATTACTCTTGTGGATTACAGGAAAGACAAGGACAACCCCGTGGTTTTTCTACCCTATGAAGTTTCAAATATTGAAGTTAAAAAAAATGATGAGATAGCCCTGGTGGATGTGGATGGCAAATCCCTGGGAACCTATAAGGCCCTTGGCGCAAGGGCAACAAAAGACAGCGACCGCACCCAGATTGTAAGGGTAAGAGTGCCAAAAAAGATTGCCAGAAAAGTAGTGGCCTTTACCATACAAACAAAAAAGATTACCAAAAAACTGACCAAAAAAATCCCCCATGATCATATCCGGGACGATGAGGTGGTCTGCCTTTGTGAACGAGTAACAGCAGGTGAAATCAGGGAACTTGTTAAAAAAGGTATTACAGATATGAATCAGATCAAGGCCATTTCAAGGGCCGGCATGGGACCCTGTGGGTATAAAACCTGTGAAAACCTGATGAACCAGATTTTCTGGGCAGAGAAGACGGCCCAGGAAGATATAGCCAAAAATATTCGACGACCCCTTTTTGTTGAAGTTCCCCTAGGCAAATTTGCCAATGGAGGTCAATAATGAAAAATTATGATGTCATCATTATCGGTGCCGGCTCTGTCGGCGTTCCTGCAGCCTTGTCCCTGTCCCAAAATAAGGTTAAGGTTCTTGTCATTGATGCGCTGCCATCGCCAGGTCAAGGCCAGAACAAAAAAGCCATTGGCGGCATCCGGGCCACCCATTCTGATAAAGGTAAAATTACCATCTGCCAAAGAAGTATTGAAATCTTTTCCACTTGGGAAGAAATCCATGGTGATAATATCGGCTGGATTCAAAACGGATACAGTTTTCCTGCCTATACAGATGAAGATGCTAAAAAATTAAAGGATTTAATAAAAATCCAGAAATCCTTTAACCTGGATATTGACTGGCTCACCCCAGAAGAATATCTTAAGATCGTCCCAGGCATTAACAAAAAAAACCTGAAAGGAGCCACCTATTCGCCCAAAGACGGCAGTGCCTCACCCTTGCTTGCCATTAATGCCTTTTATTTTAAAAGTCTTGAATATGGTGCACAATATAAATTCAAAGAAAAAGTTTTAGCCATCTCTATTTTAAATGATAAAGAAATAAAAATTAAAACGGACAAAGGTGAATACACGGCTGCAAAGGTTATCAATGCCGCAGGAAATTATGCTCGTCAGATGGGCCAGTTGATCGGCCTTGATTTTCCCGTGGAACCGGACAGCCATGAAGGTGCCATAACAGAACCGGTTCAAAGGTTTTTCGGTCCCATGATCGTTGATTTAAGACCTTCCCAGGACCCGGCTACAGACGATTCAGCCAATTTTTATTTTTATCAGAATAATGAAGGTCAGGTGATTTTCTGCCTGACACCCAGGCATCTGATGAAAGGTACAGCCAGTGAAGCTACATCAGTATTCCTGCCCCAGGTGGCAAAACGAATGGTAGCTCTTTTCCCAAAACTTGCCAACCTTAAGGTCAGGCGAACCTGGCGGGGACAATACCCAATGACACCTGATGGATTCCCCATTGTCGGAGAAACAAAAGAGTTTCCTAATTTTATTAATGCCATCGGCATGTGCGGCCAGGGCTATATGTTAGGCCCAGGGCTTGGAGAATTATTAAGCAGAATTGTAACTTGCCAATTGACCCAGGATGATATAGATGTTTTAAAACATTTTAATTTATATAGAGATTTTTCCGGAATAGAACAATTTAAATAGACGTCCCTTAAGGACCCAATAATGTTTAAAAAAGCCAAGCAAAACCGAGTATTCCAGGATGTGGTTGAACAGATACAGGGTGCCATTCTTAATGGCAAGCTTATGCCCGGCGCCAAACTTCCGCCGGAACGGGAATTAAAAGACATGTTCAACACCAGCCGGGGAACCTTAAGGGAAGCTTTAAGAGTGCTTGAACAAAAAGGACTCATTGAAATCAAACTGGGTGTCTCAGGCGGGGCCATAGTCAAACTTATCGATACCGAGCCAATTATTGAGTCCCTGGCCCTTTTAATCCGTTCAGGAGGTGTCTCTCTTGAACATCTTGCAGAATTTCGAATCAAAATCGAGGGCAGCATAGTAGAACTGGCTGCCTTACGAGCCACAAAAAAAGATATCACTCAACTGGAAAAGCTGTTTAATCAGGCAAAAACCTATTATGAAAACAATGACTGGGAAAATTTTCTAAAGACTGATGAAAAAATGCACACCTATATTGGTATCATGACCCGGAACCCCGTGTTCCAGTTTGTGCAGAAAAGCATCCATGACAATATTCATCAGTATTATGCTGAATACCTTCCCATGAACAAAAAAAGAACCCTTGAAAACCTCACAGACTTTGAAAAAATCATTGATGCCATGAAAATCAATGATGCAAAAACAGCTTCTGCCATTATCATGGATCACGTCAAGCGGTTCAGTGACAAAATGCAGGAAAAAACAAGGAGTAAACCCTAATAAGCCTTATCCTTTGTTCGCTTCATAATGCCGGACAGCCGATCGAACTCCGTTGATCATACTGACATTTCCAAAACAAAAATATTTTATAAAATAATCTTCCTTTAATTTTAAAACCTTAAAAATCTGTTTTTCTAAATACCCTTTTTTCCACAGCATAATGATGTTGCCATACAAATCTTCTAAAAACCCAAGTTTGATTTCCATTCTTTTTTTACCGTGTTTAAGCTTTGGATAATGGTTGCACAAAAGGGTTTGAAAATCCAGTTTCAACACTTTTTTCAATGATTCAATCTGGATTCCCATGTCTTCATCTGAACGGAAAAACTTGATTCTATCCGCAAGATAAAGATCCCCTGAAAACAAAATACCCTCATCCTTTAATAAATAAATCAAATGATCCTTTGAATGTCCAGGTGTATGAACAGGAACCATGTCTCCCAAAACTGTTTCGATTCTTTCTGAAACTATTTCTATGTTTAATGGCCCTGCTTTTCCCCAGACATATTTTTGATAGGGCAAAATAGGAAACCTGGCTTTCATCTTTTCTTTTGTCAATGGATGCCCAAATACCCGCACACCTAACACCTGTTTTATGGCAGCTGCATTGCCGCTGTGGTCTTCATGGTGGTGGGTTAAAAAAATCCTTTTTATATTGTTGTCCACTGCAATTTTAAGGGCTTGTTTCTGCATATGGGATTGCCCTGTATCCACCATCAAATCGCCAAAGGTATAGAAATAAACAGTCATCAACGGTGGGCCAAACAAAGACCAGCCCAGTTTAAATCCTTTAACCCCATTAAAATCATATAATTCACAAACTCGCATAATATAGCATCTATTTATAGGCTATTTTTCTAATTTTACAATGCCAAAATTATCATACTGGATATTTAACCATAAGAAATTTTGCATAACCCGTTCCAGGGTGATCGCCTTACGTCCGCTGGATGGACATTGCTACAAGAGAACGTCCTGAATTTCCAGTGGAGATTATTCAGGCACTAGGGCGGACAAGATAACCTGGATCGGAACGGGTTGGCACAGCAGCTAGTTCAGGTCAATTTGCCTTGAATGAGCATTTTGGGACTTGTTGTTACAGGCTCTGGCGGGCGTAACGTTAAGTGGCGGGAACTGTTTGAGGGAACCGAGTTTTTCCGCCACAAGTGTAGCCCGACATAGAGCCTGTCAATATGTCCCATCCAGCGATG
>Ga0075120_10000820_pt1 | contig 25488 bp, 19 predicted proteins | sample AntAceMetag02UKL_FD_69792 | JGI IMG/M metagenome (GOLD analysis project Ga0075120, IMG submission 69792) | Saline lake microbial communities from Ace Lake, Antarctica - Antarctic Ace Lake Metagenome 02UKL | ecosystem: Environmental > Aquatic > Non-marine Saline and Alkaline > Saline | place...
AAAAAACCGGACAACAGCGGCAGCCCTGGCGCCGCTTAACTCCCAATTGCTCGGGAATCTTGCAGTACTTATCGGAATATTGTCGGTATGCCCCTCGATTGACATATTGTAGGGAGTCCTGGTAATTTCTGAAGCCACCATAGTAAGGAATGAATGCGTCTTTGGATAGAGCGTTGCTTCACCTGAAGGGAAAAAAGACTCACCTCGCAATAACAATTGTACCCCGTGCTTGTCCCTTGCGACCTGCACCACTTCCTGCAGGTTCAACTCCTCAACCGATTGTTTTAAAGTCTCTTCAATTTCACGCAAAGTGGGTACATATTCGACCTCGCTGCCCATTGCATTGCGCATGGACTGAGTAATCAATTGTAATTTCGACGAATCAATTGTGGAGACCGAGACAAGGAGGACGAAAAAAACGAGCAATAATGTCATCATATCACCATAAGATACCATCCAGGAATCATCTTCTCTTTCAGAAGCGCCGGATTGATCACGATTCTTATAGTACTCCCAAAATGCGGATTGCCGCTTATGATTTTTTTCTTGTGTCTTCATACTGCCCGGTTATAATCTGCAAGCCTTTTGGCGCGTTTACGTTTTCCAGGTGGAAGGTAACTGTTCAAATAGTCTTCAACTTTCCTGGGATGCCATTCCTCGCCGATCATTCTAATTGAATCACTGATCATTTTCATCTGGTATATTTCTTCTTCCGTACGCTTTTCCAGTCTCACCGCAGTCGGGATAAACACCAGGTACGAAAGGAAGAGACCATAAAAAGTTGTCACAATCGCCACCGCCATATCGCCGCCAATATGTGAGAGAGCGTCACCCTCAAAGCTCATTCTCGACAGCATGTTGATCAATCCGATCAAGGTTCCGGTCATACCGAAAGCCGGGCAGAAACGTGCAATCATCCGGACTACACCGCTATCATCCCGCTCTTTGCGAAGTCGGTATTCGATGCGCTGTCCCAGGATATCTTCTATCTCATCGACAGAATAGTCATCTGCAAGCATTTGAACGCCATCTCTTAAAAAGGGGTTACGAATACTGCGAACGGCTTTCTCCAGTTCAAGGGTTCCCTGGGTGGCCAGGGTGGAAAGTGCAACAATCTCTCTTTTTTGCCGAATAACATTGGGTGAACGCCGCGTCATAACTATAAACATACTGCCGAAAACTACACCCAGCGTGTTGCTCTGAAATGCTATCATACTGGCTGAGAGAGCGCCGCCAAGAACTATCATCAATGAAGGCACACTGATAAAAATTCCCCATACAGCCGGGACTGGGAATAACTCAATTTCGTTCACCCCCATATAGATAGCGCCAAATATGAGTGATAATCCTAAGATTACTCCGGCTACACTTGCATTGTTCATTCTGTAATATCTCCCTTGAACATGGTGGCAAAATATCTATAAACCATCCCGCCTGCAACAGTTTTCATGTGGACGATGAAAATTATTTGGCATCAAAAAAATGGAAAATTGAATGTGTATTATCCTTGAAATCATCCCATCTCTTGAGAAATCTTTCCGAATTAGCATCTATTTTCCGGCAACTTCATTTTGTTATATTGATTTTTCTACTTTTCACATAATCAATTACAATATGCATAAAAAGACAATAAATATTATGAGTCCCTGTTTAATTTCTCGGTGGAACCGTCGAGCTACTTTAGCTCTTCTTTTTGTTTTGAGTATATCATTTAGTAATGCTGTCTCTCAAAAACCCGAAGATGAAGAAACACTTGAGGTTATCCTTGAAGCTCAGTCAACGGGATTTTACCGTCCAACACTTGTATTTTTCCCGGCGGATCCTTCGATTAATTATACTGAAATATCAAAAACTGATTCCGGAAATGAAATATACACAACAATGGAATCAGACTCACAAACTGTATCTGAACTAAATTCAGCAGGAATTGAGTTTAATGACCGGTTAAGATTTGCCCTGGAATGGTCTGGATATATCCGCCTTGAGACTGGTAATGGTGATTCTTTGGTCGGTCCTCCGGAACTTCCGGATGCTGCCGGTTTCACGACTGAACTCCACGGCGAATTCCTGAATATTGATGGAAAACTACACGCCAAACTGAGTCTCGCAGCGCCGGATGAAGAACCCTTCTATCAAGGAACGATCCTGTTTGAAAAAAATATTGCCAAAGCTGCCGGAGACGCTGCCGCCGAGGAGATCCTGCGCCAACTAACCGGCATGACGCCACCTTTCAGGAGTAAAATCGTATGTGTCTCCAAGTATAAAGGAGATATAAAAGAACTGATATTGATGGATTATGATGGGGGAAACCGTGAAATGCTGACACGAGATAAATCCATCGCCCTGTCTCCCTCCTGGTCCCCTGACGGCAATCGCATAGTATTCTGTTCATTTCGTGCTTCCGAAGATGCGAACATCCATATTGCTGATTTGAAAGCTGGAAAAATCACAACCCTGGTCTCAAGGCGAGGCACAGATGCAGCGCCAAGCTGGTCACCTTCAGGTGACTTGATCGTATTTGCCGGATCACATGGTTACAGCACGGATTTGTATCTTATCCGATCCGATGGCAGCAAAATGCGAAATCTGACTTTATCTAAACATGCTATTAACACGTCTCCATCATGGTCTCCCACCGGACGTGATATCGTATTTATGTCCGATAGAAGCGGATCACCCCAGATTTACCGGATGGATATCGACGGAACCAATATATTACGGCTGACATATGAAGGGAGTTATAACGCTGATCCCGCATGGTCCGCTGCCGGGGAGTGGATTGTCTATGTCAGGCTTGAGAAGAATGGATTTCAACTCAGGATAATGGATCCCCAGGGCGATGTGGATATACCGCTGACCAACGAGCCGGGCGATCATCTTGAACCATCATGGAGCCCGGATGGAATGCGAATCGCCTATAGCTACCAAGGAAATTTGTGGGTTATGAATGCCGATGGAACCGCACGCAGACAATTATTTGCCAAGGGATTGATGCCTGACTGGTCGCCTATTCCTCCCCTGACAGATAGCGGATTGACTGAATCCGTTGATTTAAAACAGAATCTTGATCAGCAAGGTTCTGAATGAATCTTGATTGATAGTGGAGGCTTGTGCCTGCCGCCTGATGTGATCAAAGTCATAACAATAAAATGAAATATTTTGTAAATTTTAATGAATATCCAAGTATCGAGAGGTATCTTTTAGATTGATGAGACGGAAGTTTGAAAACTCGATCCATTGGCATTTAAAATCAAGCGGATGATAACTATTTGACTATTGCGGCTTAACATATAGAGAAAGAAAGATGTACAAATCAAAAATTATACCAATTTTCCAATTAGAACGCGTGTTGTTTCCGAAGATGATTCTTCCGATGCATATATTTGAAACCCATTATAAAAGAATGATAGCAGATTGTATCAACAATAATGCTCAATTCGGCATTATTACAGATTCTGGCTTTTCTTCCGACCTGGTCGGAACAACAGCCTCGGTTTACCGGGTTGTAAAAAAATATGATGATGGGCGTTACGATATCCTTGCATTAGGGGAAGACAGGTTCTTACTGAGAAATATGCTAACCGATGTGCCTTTCCCAATGGGTGAAGTTGAGTTCATTGACGATTTACCCGGTGAAATTATTTCAAAAGAGAATATATCCGACCTCCTGAACCGTTTTTGGAGATTCATTTCTCAACTCGGACTAAAGAAAGAATTACGCAGCCATCTTGAATCAGTTGTCAGCCAGCTTGAGGTTGAGAGAGAAATATCTTACATCATCGGGCAGACAATCGGTTTGGATAATAGCCGTCAGAGAAAACTCCTTGGCGAAGTCTCAGGAGAAGACAGGGTTTTCAGGTTAACGACCGAGTTGAAACAACTGAAATCTATTAACCGGTTGGCAAGAGATATGTTTGAGAATGATAATTTTGATCCTAATAATAATTAGCTGTTGAAATGTATCAAATACAAGAAGATATATTGTAAACAATTTTATATATGTACGTTTATAGTCTGCCCCGTAGGGACTGTTGACTTTAGCCCACTCTTTCAAGTGGGTATTGGAATATAAATATTTTAAGTCCCGCAGGGACGACCGAAGGCTGAAACTTCTTCTTGCACTGACTCAGCCGTCCCTACGGGACTGGACATTAGGTTTGTTTGCAATCCCACTTGAAAGCGTGGGCTAAAATCATGTCATCCTTACAGGATTTAACTATACAAGTATTTGTATAGTTAAATCCCTCCTCCTAAGATTCAAGAAGAGAAATCGTCAGGAGTTACATTTTGCAGCAAAGTTACACACATGACTGAATCGTTATTACTGACAAATATTTCCTGGATAGCTGCACCTGCACGGTTCGAGCGCGGCAAACCCCTGTACCGTATTAATTATCCGGAGGCTGACTCCATTCTTATAGAAGACGGAATGATATCGTGGATAGGAGATGAGGCTGATTTCCCAGAACAGCCTGATGTGAAACATGTCAATATCGGGGGACTAGGAATTACTCCAGGGTTGATTGATTTTCATGCTCATCCTGTATTTGCCGGCACTCGAGAAAACGAATTTGAAATGCGCACACGGGGAGCTTCATACTCTGAAATCGCCGGAGCCGGAGGAGGAATATTAAATTCTGCAGGAAAACTGCAAAAAACCGACAAAAAAACGCTGATAGAACGTACACTTCCCTACCTTGATCGCGCTCTTGAATATGGAACGACCACACTTGAGGCAAAAAGCGGGTATGGACTGGAAACGAACTCTGAAATAAAGATGCTCCAGGCAATTCAGGGCTTAGACGAAAAACACCCACTTGATCTAATCCCGACTTTCCTGGGCGCTCATGAATTTCCATTGGAATACCGTAACAATCATGATGGTTACATAAATTTATTGATCAATCAAATGATACCGCGTGTAGCAGAAGAAAATCTCGCGGTTGCATGCGATATATTTTGTGAAAAAGGGGTTTATTCTCTTGAGGAATCGCGCACCGTCCTTTCAGCCGCCCAAAAACATGGTTTGGCGATAAAACTTCATGCTGACCAGCTTTCCCCTCTTGGAGGGACCAGGCTGGCTGTCGAGATGGGTGCATTATCAGCTGACCATATAGAATACATTGATGATGAATCCATTGAACTTCTTGCAAACTCGAATACAGCAGCCGGTCTGCTGCCGGTAGCCGCACACTTTCTTCGGATGGAACAAGATCCCCCGGTCCGCAAAATGATCGAAAAGGGTATTGTGTGTGCATTGGCAACAGACTTCAATCCCGGCAGTGCAATGTGCGAATCAATGCAGATGGCAATGCATCTTGGCGTGATACGCTTTCGCATTACCGCAGAAGAAGCCTTATGGATGGCTACTATTGGCTCCGCCCGGGCGCTGGATCTTGATGACCGGGGCTCGATAGAACCGGGAATGCTGGCTGACCTTGTGGTATGGCGATCCGAAAATATCAGTATGATCCCATATCATTTTGGGATTAACCAGGTTGAAAAAGTATTCAAACGAGGTGTTTTGGTTGTAGATAAAGGCAGAAGGATCGGTGCGGTTTCCGGGGCTGCAGAATGATCGTGATCGGCACCTCCGGTTATTATTTCACAGACTGGGTGGGAAGTTTTTACCCTGAAAAGCTTGGTAAAGACAGGTGGCTTCAGCATTACTCGGAGCATTTTAATACTGTAGAAATCAATATGACCTATTACGGTCTCCCCAAAAAAGAGACCGTTATGAAGTGGGTGGATCAGACACCGGACAACTTTACATTTATTACAAAATTAAACAAGGAAAGCACTCATATTCGCAAACAGGGTGGAGAAGAAATCAATGATTTACTGGAATGTATTTCTCCATTGATCGATTCCCGCAAACTGAAGGGTCTTCTTGCTCAGTTCCCGGCATCATTCCATGCTGGGGATGTGGAAAAACAATACCTTTCAGCTCTCATTGAAAAATCAAAGGGAATTAAGATTTTTGCAGAATTCCGGCATAAAAGCTGGGATAATGAAAGCACAGTTGAATTATGCAGAAATCTTGGATATGGGTGGGTGGCGGTAGATCAACCGAACTTATCTGGACTTGCAAATGCACGTCCTGCTGTCGCCGGAAAGTTTGGATATGTACGTTTTCACGGTCGCAACAAGACGACATGGTACAATCCAAAAGCAGGAGACAGGTACGATTGGAGTTATTCTGATAAAGAACTCCATGAATGGACGCCTCGAATAAAGAGTATGGCACAAAGGGCTGAAACTACTTACCTTTTTTTCAACAATTGTCATGCTGGACAAGCCATTAAGAGTGCAATGCGATTAAAGCAGTTACTTAAAAATCAGTTTGAGGTGTTTTAATGCCGAAGAAGACTCCACCAAATAGTGCTAGTTTTTACAGAACTATCGACGGAGCCTGGCAAAAACTTGAAAGCAAAGGGCTTGAGACTGCATATCGCCGTCTTTACCTGAGCCATAGTCTTGTAGGCTTGCTTCATTCCATTTTTGAGGCGGCAAGATTGTCAGAAGTTCAGCATGGATTTGCTTATATCCCCGAAAGGCTTGTGCAGGCAGTGGCTGACTGGCCCTCAGGCTCAACCCCTCACGGTCCCGGTTTATTAACAGTCGTTCCAAATGATGAACGACTATGGCATTTAACCTCCGAACAACCTCGTGGAAACCATGCATTTCTAAATGAATTATGGATCGCATGGACCGGATTGTATGGAACACTTGTACTTGTTGCGAGACGTCAACCTAAACGAAAACGTTTTGGGGTATCCCTTGATGATTTATGGCATGTGGGACTATCGTGGGATCTTGACAATGTAAAAATTGCAGTTGATGCCATCGCAAATCATAAAACCTTCCCTGGTGAGTTGAAACAACAGCTTGATGGAATGAAAAGCAGCTATAATAGAATTGGAAAACTGGATAAAGGCGCTTCTCTTGTTCTCCCACCGGTGCGCTCTGCTGTGGCATTAGCAGACAATCTCGACCCCTGGACACAGAGACGACTGATTGAAGCTCAATGGGTTTCAATTCACAACCGGATTCAGGATGCCGTTGGAGGTGAGTTACGGGCTGAACGGCTCCTGCCTGCTATTAGCAGTGTTTTAAAGAAAACGATTAATTACGATTTTATGGAAATCCATATTTTTACCCGTGTCGGCAAAAGATATGAGGAATTCATCTCCTGGAGACGTAATTATACCGGCTATGGTGACGATAAAATGTCCATTCTTCTCGGCGAAAAGCTTGTTACGGGCATAATGAAAGAGAAGCGCCCACGTATTATTCGCACTGAACGGGTCGATGGTGTAATGAATCCACACTTGATTCAACTTGCCGGATTAAAGGAAGGTATTGTCATTCCCCTTGTATTTAACCGACGTGTGCAGGGCTTATTAATGCTGTTTTATCGTCGATCTTTAATGATTTCCACCCACGAAATTGAAAAGGTAGAATTGATCAGTAAAACGATAGCTCGTTGTATTGAGGCTTCAAACGCTCATACAAAAGTGCATCGAATGGCTACAATTGACGCCCTGACTAATATATCAAATAGACGTTATTTCAACGAACAAATCAAAAAAGAATTTAAGCGCGCCAGACGTTATGGCCATAACCTTACAATGGTAATGATTGATATTGATCACTTTAAACACTACAATGATACTCACGGTCATCTTGTAGGTGACAGGCTTCTCAGGGAATTAGCACAAGTTTTAAAAGCTAATGTACGTGAGGAAGATACGGTTGCACGTTACGGTGGTGAAGAATTCGCACTCATACTCCCTGAAAGTGATGTATCCGCCGGGCTGCTTGTGGCGGAAAAAATCCGGCAGTCTATCATGAATACAAATTTTAACAAGACCGACAGTCAACCCCTGGGACGACTTACTATCAGTCTCGGTGTCGCTGATAATACCGGCAACATAAAAACTCCTCGCGATCTCATTAACAATTCAGATCGTGCTCTCTACCGCGCAAAAGCAAAAGGAAGAAATTGTACCATCGTTTATACTTCTGACCTTGATTCAGCCGCTTAATTATTTTATATTAGCGTTTTAGCTCCCTAACTTGCTGTAAAACCCAAAAAATAAGGCTTTGATAAGATGGCAACTTATAATGTCCTGTATCTCAGTAGTGAAATTACACCATTTGCGAAAGTCGGAGGATTGGCTGATGTCGCTAATTCTCTGCCACGTATTTTGAAAGATAAAGAACATGATATCAGAGTATTATTGCCAAAATATAAATTCATCCGTGACAGAAAATATAATCTGAGAGAAGTTATTCGTCTGCGTGATATCGAAGTTCCAATGGGTGACGAGGTTGTTGTTCTTAATGTAAAATCGGGGTTCATCCCGGAATCTAAAGTGCAAGCTTATTTTGTAGAAAGTAAACCACATTTTGACCGTCCGGAAATCTATAATGATCTGGAAACTGGCAAAGGCTGGCCTGACAACCATTTTCGTTTCGCATTATTCGCTCGCACTGCTTTTGAAATGCTGAAAGTGCTGTACTGGCAGCCGGACTTGATTCACTTCAATGACTGGTCATCAGGTCTTGTTTCGTACTACTTAAAAACAGTTTATAAAGACGATCCTTTTTTCAAAGATATCAAGACCGTTTTTACAATTCATAATATTGCCTATCAGGGTGAATTTGATCCCGAAATTGCATCTGAAATCAGCGCTAATACAATGCCTTTCGATGAGAATCATCCTGCATGGCATAATGGAAAATTCAATTTCCTCCATGCCGGAATCAAGACCGCGGATATGGTTACTACCGTATCGCCAACTTATGCACAAGAGATTCTGACGAAACCCGAAATCGGGTGTGGAATGGGAGAAGCACTCTCGGATCTAGGAGATCGATTCAAGGGTGTATTGAATGGTATTGACAATCAGGAATGGAATCCCGAAACCAACGGTAATCTTCAAGCAAATTACACCGCCGATGAACTTGATGCTAAATCTGAAAACCGCGCTTCATTATGTGAAGAACTTTCTGTTAGCCTTGAACCCAGGACTTTACTGATCGGTATGGTCTCACGGCTTGTCGAACAAAAGGGTTATGAGTTGCTGATTTCAGCGCTTGACAAGATCATGGAAAAAGACGTTGCGATAATTGTTCTTGGAGTCGGGGAGCCGGATTTACAAAAAGCACTGAAGAAGGCGGAAAAAGAATACCCCGGTAGATTTATCTTTAAAGATGAATTTGACACTGCCCTCGCCCATCGCATAGAAGCCGGTGTGGATGCTTACCTTATGCCTTCGAGATATGAGCCATGCGGCATGAACCAGATGTTCAGCCTGCGATATGGTACTCCACCTATTGTTCACGGCACAGGCGGATTAATTGATACAGTTGACAATTTCGATGAAAAGAATACCAATGGTACAGGATTTATTTTTGATGAATTCAATGAAAGTGCGTTAATCGATGCAATTGACAGGGCATTAACAACCTTCTCGGATAAGAAAGCCTGGAAAAAACTGATGCGTAATGGTATGGCAAAAGATTTTTCCTGGATGAAATCCTCTGAAAAGATACTTGACATCTACGCCGATGTTCTAAAGGTAAATCCAGTTACTCTATAACGATAAAACCTCATTCTTTTTCATAAGTAAGTCCCTTTCATTGAAAGGGATTTTTTCGTAAAAAGAGGTGTTATCTTCCAGAATTCAAAACGGAGATTCTTCAATAAAAGTAGTTCATCGTAGAAACTTTAATTACCCGATTAAGCTGGATTATGAAGTGAGTAAAATTCTATAAAGAATATATATATGACAGTTTGGCGTATTTGTCTTCGCTGAAATCTACCATCAAAGGCGGCTCCAGTTTCATCCTGTTGGAATTATAAAGAAGCAAAACCTCGGGGCGATGTAAATCAGATGGATTAACTTTCGCCACAACCCCACGATAGTTAGTAATTTCAGCACTATAGCTCTCGGAGACATTCACGTTGCAGCCGAGTGGGAAAACATTGATAATTGCAACTGATTCCCTCACGATATTTGGATTGAAATAACTGCCTGAAAGTTGAATCAATTCATCTACTGCATCGAGAGGTGCATACAACTTACCGTCAATTCTTCCATTTAGAAGGTTGTCAAAGTAGTTTGCCACCGCGAGAATTTCTGCGAGTCTGAATATTTTTTTAGGAGCTATACGATTTGTAAGAGGTGGATCAGAGCTGCCTTCCAATCCCTGGGGAAATCCACTGCCATCGTGATGCTCATGATGTTGATGCACTGCCATTGCCACTGCCGGATCGATACTCCGGTCACTCATTATTGCATTCATAGCCACATCAGGATGAAGATAATATGACTGTAGTTGCTCCTGTGTAAACTTGCTTTGTACAGTAGTAACAAGCGACTCATCCAGTTGGCTTTTTGCCATATCATGGAGTAATCCTGCCTCACCAAGACGTAACAGCTCGTTCTCGCTGTAATGAAAACGCATACCGAGCATCATGGAAAGTTGAGCCACGTCGAAGGCGTGGTTGAAGCTCGGGTTACTCGAAAGATTTACACTGGGATAATAATAACTGACGGATGAATTCAGGACATCTTTTAACATGGTGTCGGTCGCACGCCGAATCATCATCGTTTTCCCAGATGAACTTTTCGATGATTTCCCTACACTTCGAATGGTATGTTCAGACGGTTTTTTCTCTTCTTCTCTTGACTCGGTGAATTCATCGAATGCGGTAAATACTTCTTTTCGGCTCTTGACCCCAATTATATCGTCCGGTGCTATGAAATCCGTACCCGGCTCCATTACATAAACGAAATTAATTTCGAGTCTGTTCAACTTTGAGATATAAGCGGGCGTCAATCTCACACCGGGTCCAAGCAGCATTCGGAAAAACTGGTCCATCACCGGACGCGCTAAGACCATATCAGTTTTTAGACGTTCAACAGCACACTGGCGCATTAACCAGACTCCAATTGCAATAATGTATTTTTATCATAAGAAAATGAATTTAGCGCATTTTTGAAAGGGAATCACCTCAAAATTGTAAAAAAACCGGAATAATTAACTGTTGGAGGAAGAAAGATATATGCAATTAATACACTACTCGCTCTCCGGTCTTGTTTAAGACATGAGAAGAACTTACACTCTCCCATCAAGTGATATATTTTATTATCTTGTTTCCAATGATGCTTATAGGGATCCAAGCGGAAATAGGTAGCTGTTAAGTTCATTATAAATCCTGTGCAGGCAGGATGACAAGGTTGCTTTTCCCAACTTGACAGCATTGAAAACCGAAGATTCCTGATCTTGAAATCCTTACCGGGCAAAGCCCGGCTTCAACAATATCGGAGCAATAATAATGGCTGAAAAGCCTAAGAAAGGGAGAATATCCATGATAAAACGGTTGGCAATCGGGCTGGCTGTGGGAATGGTGTTTTGCTTCACTGCATTTGCTGCAGAGGAAACACCTGCACCTATACTCAATCCAGATATTCTGAATGTCCAGGAATATAGTCTGGAGAACGGACTTCAGGTATTAATGCTTGAGGATCACAGCGCGCCTGTCATTACTTACATGGTGTATTACCGTGTAGGCAGCCGGAACGAAGAAGTCAGTAAAACCGGCATCGCACATTTTTTCGAACATATGATGTTTAACGGATCGAAGAAGTATGCCAGGGAAGAACATGCTCATATAGTTCAGGCAAATGGCGGATCGCTGAACGCCAATACATGGTATGATCGAACAGCATACTACGAGAATATCGCTGCTGATAAGCTTGAACTCGTAGTCCACCTCGAAGCGGAACGCCAGGCAAATCTCGCTATTGTCGATTCTGTCGCTAACAAGGAACGCGGTGCAGTGACGGAAGAGAGAAGGATGCGTGTTGATAACAGCATTATGGGTGAAGCCTTTGAAGAGGTGTTTACAAATGCTTTCCGTGCACATCCCTATAGCTGGCCTGTCATAGGATGGATGAGCGATATAGAGGGTTGGGAGATAGAGGATCTGCGCAAGTTCCACAAAACCTGGTATGCACCTAACAACGCCACGGTTATCCTTGCCGGTGATTTTGATCCTGAAGAAGCTAAACTTTTGATTGACAAGTATTACAGCAAGATACCATCCCAGCCGGTTCCACCAGATGTAAGAACTGTTGAACCGCCACAAAAGGGCGAACGTCGTATAAAACTGCATCGTATTGCACAGCTTCCATTTCTGCTTACAGCGTATCACGTCCCTGAAGCATCCCATGATGATATGGCAGCACTCGAAGTACTGCAAAAGATTCTGTCTGACGGCAAATCATCCCGTATCTATAAACGGTGTATTTATGACGATCAGGTAGCAGCATTTGCAGGTGGTTTTCTTTTTGACCTGAAAGACCCGGGGATTTTTCTTGCATACATCGGAGTAAATCCAGGTGTCGAAATGGAAGTCGCAGAAAAGGCTCTCTTTGAAGAAATTGAAGGGATACCCGATAATCCGCCAACCGAACGTGAACTGCAAAAAGCCAAGAACCAGCTTGAAGCGGATTATATTTTTGGATTACAAACAGTTAATGGAAAAGCTTCCGCTATAGGCGAATCAGTAATCCTATACGATGGTGATTACAATGCTTTCCTGGAGAAACCTGCGAAATACCGAGCTGTAACTATCGAAGACGTGCAAAGAGTTGCCAAAGCATATTTTCATGATCGAAACCGAACTGTACTTATCGTCGTACCGGAAATACCCGATATGGGTATGATGCAAATGGGAGGGGGCGAATAATGAAAACCAAAGAAAATACAATTCGTATCATGTTATCCTTGGGAATTCTTCTTTTAGCCTGCAATTTTGTTATAGCTGAAGAGGATTTTGACCCGGTTCCGGCTTACACACCATCCGGAAAACTTGATCCTTCACCCATGCAATTGCCGAAATTTATTAAGAAGAATCTGAAAAACGGATTGACTATTTATTATGTCCCCCAGCATGAATTGCCGGTGGTGAGTATCAGGCTTCTTATCCCGACCGGGCAGCTTTATAGTCCGATGGACAAACCCGGTTTGGTCAGCTTCATGGCAGATTTGATCACAGAAGGAACCGAAAATCGCACCTCGACGCAAATGGCTGAAGAAATTGATTTTGTCGGCGGCTCTATCAACAGCGGCTCAGGTTGGAATGCAATTTACATTCAATCGAGTGTACTGACACGTGATATTGATCTGGCGCTCGAGCTGGTCAGTGATTGTGCTATCAAGGCGAATTTTCCTGAAGAGGAGATTGAGCGGTTACGTCCCCAGATCATTGCCGGAATTATGCAGGACAAAGACAGCCCTTCAGCTATTGCCGGTAAACAATATGCAAAATTTGTTTATGGAGATCATCCTTACGGTATGCCGGGTAGTGGTTCTGAGGAAAGCGTGGGAGCTTTCACCCGTGACGAAATTACAGGACAGTATAAAAACCTCGTTGCTCCGAACCAGGCAATCCTCGCGGTATCCGGTGATATCGATTGGAAAAAAGCACACAAACTTGTCAAGAAATATTTTACCGGTTGGAAAAAACGAACCACCAAGCTGGCAGCAATTGGTGATCCTGTAATGGCTCCAGGCGGAGAGATCCTTCTTGTTGACAAAACTGATGCCGTGCAATCTGAAGTCCGTATGGGTTATGTCTGCTCACCATATTATATGGGCAAAGATCAGGCTGCTTTCAGCCTGATGAATTATATTTTCGGTGCGGGTGGATTTTCCAGCAGGATGATGCTTAGAATCCGTAACGACCTCGGACTTGTCTATGACACCCGGAGCAACATTTCTTCCAAACAGAAGAAAGGCGCATACACATTCAGCGCATCAACCGGGACTGAAACAACCGGTCAGGTAATCGAAGAAATCTACGGACTGATGAAAACGGCAATTAAGGATGGCTTCACTGAAAAAGAACTGCAGGACGCAAAGGCTTTCCTTATCGGAAAATACCCGGCAAGGTTCGAGACTCCGCAGCAGCTTGCCACCCAGTTCCAGACAGCGTTGATGTTTGACGTACCGGATCCGCAGAATTATATCGAAACCTATCGACAACGGATGGCGGCAGTCACTCTTGATGAAATCAATGCCATGGCGAAAAAATATCTGCAACCGGAAAATATTCGCATGACAGTTGTAGGTAAAGCGGATGAAGTCACAGACCAGCTTTCACCTTTTGGTAACGTAAAAACTATTACGCTGGATGATTTATAAAGATTCCACAACGTGTATTATTCAATCCCGACCCTGCCATAACCGGGTCGGGATTGATTTTGTTTATTTCCAGATCTTATTAATGCCCATATCAATATGCCTCCCCAAAAAGCATCAATAGCCCAACATTTTGAACTGGCGCTCGTAAAAGGGATTGCCGGTGTGTTCCGTACCCTGCCCCACCGCAAAGCACAGGCGCTTGGCTCTTTCCTCGGCGGATTGCTCCATGATATAACTGGAATCCGAAAGGAAGTCGCGCGGGAACAACTGGCTGCATCATTCCCGGAGAAAGACGACAAATGGGTCAATAAAACTGTCCGCAAAGCTTATTGCCACATGGTGACAGTTGTGGCGGAAACTGCCCGAATCCCGGCAATGAAAGGCGATGAACTTAATAAATGGGTAATTTTTGACGATGTGGAAATCTTGAAAGAAGTCCTGGATAGAGGAAAAGGATGCCTCGTTGCGGCAGCGCATTTGGGATGCTGGGAGTACCAGGGTGCATGGGCGGCGAACAATGGTTTTTCCGCCTCTTATGTCGTAGCTGAACAAACGAATCCAGCTGTTGGTAAATATGTTGATGATATCCGTCGTTCGATTGGGGTAGAGATTGTCCTGCGGTCTGAGGCAACCAGGGGAATCATCAGCGCACTGAAGAATAACCGGCTGATCGCCATGATGATCGATCAGGATGCCCGTTCGCGCGGAGAATTCGTTCCCTTTTTCGGGCGTTTGGCAAGCACTTTTCGAGGAGTCGCGGTGTTTGCCTTGAAGCTGCAAACTCCGGTTGCAGTCTTAACTTCTTATCGTCTTGATGATGGTCGCATCAAGTGTAAATTCGAAATTGTGGATTTCACGCCATCCGGGGATCGTGATAAGGATATTTACGATCTGACCTGCAGGTTGGTAGAAATGATAGAGCAGGAAGTACGAAAACATCCCGACCAATATCTATGGCTCCATAAACGATGGAAAACCAGGCCGGCATACGAATTAGGAATTAGGAATTAGGAATTATACTAAGGGCTTATCCCTGAATAATTTTTCTGTGATTACTACGAATCTTGCATTAACACCCACCGGCAGCTTTTTTCTTTTTCTTCTTTTTTACCTTAGGCATCGTGGGAGTTGTGGTTTCTACTGATGTAGTCGATGGCGCAACTGATATACCGGCGCTATCTCCGAGGAAACGTTGCCGTAATGCCTGGAGGCGTGCTGTATAATGTGTTTTATCTTCCAGACCGTCACCCTCAAGCATCCCGACCCAGGCATTCATTCCACCTTCGAGGATGTATGCTTCATAACCAAGGCTGCGCAATACCACCCATGCCTGGCTCGAACGGTTTCCATTACCACAAACAAGCACTATTTGTCCTGTTGCAGGGATTTCCTCAAGTCCCTCACGAGACAATAAGGTCTGCAATGGAATATTTACTGAATTTGCCATTGGTGAAGTGACATATAATTCCGCCGGTCTTACGTCAGCAATGAATAAACCCGGTTCTTCAACAATAATTTTTTCTGAGAGATCACCAGGGGAAATATAATCCTCCCCTTGAATTATCAGGTCGCCTATTTCTTCTGTAACTTTCAGGGGCATCTGGCTGGTCGGACTGCCCATCAAGGCGAGCACGAAAGCTGTCAGAATCAATAATGCTGCTCCGAGTTTGGGAAATATCTTTGTTTTCATTCTGAATAAACTCCTTAAATTGCTACTTTAATATTTATCTTGCAGCGTACAGTAGAGATTTGATTTAGATCTACATTACGGTTGAACTATAGATTTCTTTTTTCTTTCGACTATAGTAGCTGCGGTAAACGCTCCAACCGCCATTAATACTGCCAGGATCATCGCAACACCGGGCGACACATGCAGCCATTGCCAGACATAGACTTCACCCATCGAACCGGAATTATGGAGTTTGTCGAGAATTGGTGCAAATTCGCTGTACACAAATATTCCAAACAGGATTCCAGCCAGGTAAACCAGTGCATCCAATTTTCCGGTGGAAACCGCAACACATGACGTACCTGGACAATATCCTCCAATAACGAAACCAACCCCGAGAATCAAACCCCCGATTACCTGTGCTCCAAGAAAGGTGAGGTTGATATAGGTAGCACTAAGATCAAGCAATCCCAGGAGAACTAAACCCCAGAAACCAAGCCCCGCAACAACAATTGCAGTGAACATCACTTTGAGTACTGCAAAGTCCTTGAAGTAGAATTGCGCTGCCAGCTTTCGCGCATTACCAAATCCGCCGCGTTCAAGAAAGAATCCAAATCCTATACCTATTATCCATGCTATGAGTAATCCAAAATATGGCGTCCACTCTGCATAATAACTTACCGGGAATTTCATAGCCACTGTCTCCTTACAAACCAGGCGGCGGCGAATCCGCCTGCAAAAACTGCGAACATAAATGCCCAGCTACCAAGAGCCAAAGTCGCACCTCCTGATAGCGCCTGACCTGAAGTGCAACCGCGCGCAAGGCGAGCCGCAAATCCCATCAATGTTCCACCGGCAAAAGCAAAAATGAAGCGTCCTTTGACAGAAATATTCGGTCCTTTTTCCACAGTCTTCCTGACTCGTCCAGCTAACAGACCACTTATTAGACCGCCGGTGAAAACACCTATGACAAGAAAAACAAGTGCGTTGTTAAGTGGATTAGCGCCGTCGGCAAAATACTTTGCCATGTATGGATTACCTTCGACATGTCCGGGTGCTACGGAATGCATAATAGAATAGAGGAGACGTGCAAAAGCGCCTGATCCTCCCAGCCCCTGCCCCAGAAGCATATAGGATAACAGCAGCACCAATCCCAGTCCAAGTCCTGCGTAATAAGGCTGCCAGTAAGGTTGTGCTTTAGTTTTTTCCATGTTGAAATCTCAAGTTAAAAAAATTAATGTATTACGAATACTAATAATTCACTTTCGGCGAAAGTGAACTACTTAAAAATGAACTACTCAGCGAAAGAGAGTTATCTCCGGCATACTGCTGATCTGTCCGGCATAGACGAAAACAATCCTTAATGCGAGACCTCCACCGAGAACCAGTAGAGGACCAAGCCAATGCGGAACATACCGACCAATAGCTTCACGAATTTCCAGCCAGAGAGGTAATAATATTCCCAGTCCGACAATAAAAACCCAGAAAGATGCAGTGTAATTCCCACCAAGGAAAAGTCCGGCGGCTGCCTGTTTTCCTATCGGTCCGGTAGAGAGTTCGATTATAATTAACATCAGGAAGATTAGCTCTATTCCTAACAGCCCGATATCCCATCTTACAAGTAATTTTTTTTCTGCATCATTCGGGCGAGCCAGTAAATTCCAGGCGCTGGCAGCGGATAATCCGCTGACAAGAAACAACGGCCCCAGGAGTGACACGTTCCAAAGTGGTCTTGCCGCATTGACTGCAAGTAAAATCCCGGTATAGATACCGAGCCCTATTCCCAGCACTATATTAGAAGTTGAAACAGCAACGTTGTATCGTTCTGCATAGATCTTGATTTTATCCCACAATGGATTTAGAAAAGAAAACCTCCATCCAAATCTCTCAATACCGCCGGGTAGTGCCAGCGTCAGAATCTGTACAGGATAAACAAGGAGTAATATCCAGGATCCCCATGACATTGGCGATGCCGGGTTAAAAGTCGTATAAAAACGGAAGACATGGATTTTATATGACAGATCAAGAAATAGTAGAAACATCCCGAGCGAGAGCAAAACTGGAGCCGCAACCGCACCGTTTCTTGTAATTGATCTCCCCTCTTTGTCGCTGTAAAATAGCCGCCAGACGCCATTTAGAATCATCAATCCGGCTACCAGTCCCCCGAGGAACAGATATCCCGGAATCTGCCATTCCCAGATTTCAAGATGAGGATCGATTAAAGGATTATTTCTAAAACTGGTTACTTCCGTCATCCTTACTTCTCCATAAAAAAAACATAGCTGTTAAACTGCGTGTCATTCTGAACGAAGTGAAGAATCTCTGTTTTATCTGAAAGAATGTAGATTCATTGCTTGAGATTCTTCACTTCGTTCAGAATGACTATCAACTACAACAAATAAAAAATATTCGGTCCTGTTCCGGCTTCAGGTTTCATTGTTTTTACAATCCTGCCGTTCATCAGCTTGTGTAGTTTGCTTGCGGGGTCATCAAGATTCCCGAAATTGATTGCAGATGTAGGACAAGTCTGCGCACAAGCCGTAGTTTTGCCTAATTTGACCCTGTGGTCGCAAAAAGTGCATTTATCGGCATAACCGATTGGATTTATGAAACGCGCATCATAGGGACAAGCAGCAATGCAAGCTTTACAGCCGGAACACTTATCATGATGCACAAGGACAATTCCTGTATCCTTATCCTTATACGATGCACCGCAAGGACAAACAAAAACACAGGGTGGGTTTTCGCAATGATTACATCTTTCAGTACGGATTTCGCTCCTGAGATCAGGAAATTCACCTTCAACGACTTCAACGATCCAGTCACGTGTGAAACCTTCAGGTACATTGTTTTCCATGTAGCAGGTGATGACGCAGGCATGACAGCCAACGCATCTTTTTGTATCTATGACCATTGCGTAACGAGCCATTATCTATCCTTGTAATCCGTTTTATACAACAAAAGTGACAAAATTGACATTCATCCCGGTACCGCCCATAATTGGGTCAGTTTTATACCGGGTTACCAGGAACGAATCGGATGCGCCTTTTTTATTACTCAACCCTCTTGCAGTATGACCGAAACCATGTGCAATAAAGACGCAATCATTTCTTATCCTCTCTGTTACTTTTACTTTCACCGGCGTCGATACGACTCCGTCCTGATTTTTAAGGATAACTTCTTTGCCATGCATAAGTCCCCATTCCGCCGCGACATGACGATTAACCCAGATTTCGTTCTCGTCCTTGACGCGATTTAAAACGCGGTTATTTGTAGTACGTCCGAAAGTATGATGCGGTTGTCGTCCAAAGAGAAGACGGTAATAACCTTCAGGTGGATTCCCGTGATCTGTCCATTTGGGTAAAGGATCATGTCCATAGGACGCCAGGGAGGTTGAATACAGCTCAATCTTCCCGGTATCTGTCCCAAACTCAGGAATAACGCCATCTTTGAAATACAAAGGCTCATCAGGATAGACTGCTACACCATCTTTTTTCAATTTTTCCCAATCGACTCCAATGGGATCCAACCTCTTGTGGAAGTAATCCTCAATGGTATCCCAGGGGAAGTATTCATCGAGACTAAGTCTTTTCGCTAATTGTTTCGCTACCCACCAGGGCGGACGCGAATCATACATCGGCTCAATTACAGGTTGACGTAATGAGATAAAAGGATCTCTCCAGGTCGGCATGTGCAGATCATCGTACCTTTCAAGGAAAGTGGCATCAGGAAGGATAACATCAGCCCATCCGGCGATTTCTGCCGGGAGCACCTCGGAAACCGCCACAAATTCAAGTTTCTGCAGGGCAGCAATAGTCTGTTCCGGTTTGGGCAGGCTCCATATCAGGTTGGTGCCATAAATAAACCAGCCTTTCAGATCACATGCAGCTTGCGGTGCGGCAAAGGTCGCTTCGCAAAGACCGGAAGCAAGAGTGCTGCTGGCTAATGGGTAATCTTTTAACTGGAGGTCAGCACGTGTTCGAGTGGGCTTGGGATATTTAGGTGAATGTACCTTGGGTACATCCACACTTGAACCGTAAAAATATCCGCCTTTTCTACCCCATGAACCTAATAAAGCTGATAAAATTGCTATTGCCCTGGTGCGTTGAGTATCATCGCCGTACCAGGTAACATGTCTTCCGGGGTGAACCAGTACCGCAGGTTTCTGATGACCCATTTCCCGTGCTGTAGCCCTGATCAACTCCGGCTTGATTCCGGTGATTATCCATGCCTGCTCAGGTGAGTAGTCCTGGACATGTGCCTTTAACTGCTCGAAACCATAAGCATAATTATTGATATATTCTTTATCATAAAGTTCTTCGTTTATTATTACATGAATCCATGCCAGCAAGAGAGCGAGATCAGTACCTGGTTTAATCGGCAGATACCAGTCAGCTTTTCCGGCAGCCGTAGAATATCGCGGATCGACAACAACTATCTTCGCACCATTACCAATAGCCTCTGCGAATTCCTGAACCTGGGTGTTATGCATATTCTCACCGAGATGAGAACCTATAAGGACAAGCATTCGAGTATTAGCAATATCTGTACGTTCTGGGGATCCGATTCCCTCGCCGAAGGTCAACTCAAACCCTACTTCACGAGGACCACGGCATTGTGCATAGGATGGGGCTGCAACGTTATGGGTGCCGTAGGCTTTTAAAAGGTGTTTGATAAAAGAGGCACCATATCCGTGATTGAAAAGAGCAAGACAATCCGGACCATGCTTTTCCTTGATATTCAGCATATTTTCAGTTATATAATCAAGGGCTTCATCCCATGATGCCTCGCGGAATTCGTCTCCGCCGCGTTTATTTACACGCATCAAAGGTGTTTTGATTCGGTCAGGATCATAGGTCAAACCGGTCGCTCCATTGCCACGGGGGCACAGCATACCGTTCGAGAGGGGATGCTTCGGATTACCTTCCAGTTTTATAATTCTTCCGTTTTGAACCTTGGCAATCATTCCACATTTCCAGAAACAGAGTTCGCAGAAGGTTGCAACGGATTTTATTTTATCACTCCCGGTGGTATTTCTGACTGCCGCTTCGAGAATCTTTCCCCCGATACCGGTGGCTACTCCGGCTCCTGCTGCTGCCATTCCGGCAATCTTGATAAAACTTCTTCTTTTTATCCTGACCGACATGCCTCTCCTTTTGATCCTAATGATACAGAATGGTTCAGTTCAAATTATTACATGTTTAGTAAATTATTCACAATATGTTCCCTGATAAAAGCAACAATCTTGGGCGCACTAATGTCAACAATTTTCAAGATTGCATGAGATTGTGATAATTTTACCTTTAGATTCATAAGGAGACAAAAGGGTGCAAAAAATTAGATTATAGTGTCTCGTGCTCCAAAGATATCATCCCGATCGGGGTAATCTGTGGTGTAATGTAATCCCCGGCTTTCCTTCCTCATCATGGCACAATGGACAACCAGTTTGGCGACTTGTGCCATATTTCGAAGCTCTACCAACTCTGGACTGACTACTGTTCTTTGCCAGTAATCTTCAATCTCTCTCGTCAGTAATTCAAGCCTGAGTTCCGCCCGCTTAAGCCTGTGATCGCTGCGTAAAATCCCAACATAGGAACGCATGAGCTGCCTGATTTCCTGACGATCATAAGAGATCAGTATCCATTCTTCAGGATCATAAGTGCCTGAATCATCCCAGTGAGGAATATCAGGCAAACATTCGCCCTTGTTTTCCAGCAATGTTTTTTTGACTGCACTTGCTGCCCGGGAGGCGAACACAACAGCTTCAAGGAGGGAGTTTGAAGCAAGACGATTAGCCCCATGCAAACCAGTCTGGGCGACTTCACCTGCGGCGTATAACCGTTCAATTGTTGTTTGAGCATTCAGATCAGTTATTACTCCACCGCATTGATAATGTGCCGCCGGGCTTACAGGTATAGGATCTTTTGTGATATCAATATTATACTGTTCTAATAAGGTTGAATAGATCATAGGAAATCTGTCACGGACCTTATCGGCAGGCAAATTGGTCACATCAAGCCAGACATGACCCATCCCCCATTTTACCAGCTCGTTGTCTATTGCACGTGCAACTACATCTCTTGGCGCTAATTCTTCAAGTTCATGCACGCCTTTCATAAAACGTTCTTCACGGTGGTTGTATAGAATTGCGCCAAAACCTCGAACGGCTTCGCTGATCAGGAAGAATTGACTTTTGTTGCCGGCTTTGTATAATGCTGTAGGATGAAATTGCATGAACTCAAGGTTAGCAATTCGTGCTCCGGCGCGCCAGGATATTGCCACCCCATCACCGGTAGCGATTGACGGATTAGTAGTATATTTCCATACACACCCCATTCCACCGGATGCAAGAAGTACAGCTCGTGAACGAATCATGTCCACTTTTTTGGTTTCGGGATTAAAAACATAAGCGCCGTAACAGCGTTTCGACGGCTTCCGACTTGAGGCAGAAAGATGACGGTCAGTGATTACATCTACAGCAAGTTTGTTTTCCATTAAATTGATATTCTTATGCTGCCTCACCCGTTCCAACAGGGCTCGTTCTACTTCACGTCCGGTGAAATCGGCGTAATGCACTATTCGTGAAACTCTATGCCCACCTTCTCGGCCTAACTCCAGCTCACCCTTATCTCCTCGAGTGAAACTGGTGCCCCAATCCATAAGTTGTTCGATTTTTGCCGGACCTTCTTCAGCAACGATCTTAACCACTTCGGGATTACATAAACCTGCTCCTGCTGAGGTCGTATCTTCGTAATGTAGCTCAATGGAATCTTCCGGACCAATTGCGGCGGCGATTCCTCCCTGTGCGTAACTCGTAGCCGAGTCCGCTTGACCTTTTTTGGTTACCACAGCAACAGAAAAAGAATCAGCCAATTCCAGAGCGAAAGAAAGCCCCGCTATTCCGGAACCAATCACTAAAACATCGTACGTTTGAGGCTTATCCACAAAACCTTCCAAATTCTCACAATTAAGGATTAAACGGGCAGTAAAATTCTAATCGTGGTGACCTCATGAGATTTACTTTCAACCACGAATAGTTTACCGCGGTGAATTTCCTGCACGATCCTCCTGCCCAGGCTGAGTCCGAGTCCCCAACCACGTTTCTTGGTTGTATATCCGGGACGAAAAATCGTCTCAAAATCACGTTGTGCTATTCCTCTTCCTGAATCTATAACATCAATATAGACATAATTTCTGACTCTACCGCTCTCAATTCTTATCTGCCCCTCTCCTTCCATTGATTGACCGGCATTTCGTATCAAGTTTTCAAGCACCCAGCCTATCAAATCTGTTTGAAGATGAGCTTCACCGGCACTATGATCAGTATAGGATATACTTATAGAACTCCCCATTCTATGCTGCATATATTCAACTGCATTCCTGATAATTTCAGGAACGGGAAAAAGTGCTAATTTCTCGCGAGCGCCGATTTTAGAAAAACGCCGCGCTACTCGTTCCAGTTGTGATACATCCTGTTTCATCTTTTCAGTGACATCACCACCCTTTTCACCCAGTACCTCGAGCCAGCCAAGAAGGGAAGAGATAGGTGTTCCGAGTTGATGCGCGGTTTCTCTTGCCATCCCAACCCAGACGCTTCTTTCTTCTGCCTTACGAATAGTCCGAAAACCGAAGTAGCCGAGAAGCACATATAATGCTACCGCAATAACACTGATTACAGAAAACCATCTAAGTAATGCAACAATAGCCGGGTCGTCAAAGTGAAAGTAGTCTATCTCGCCCGGGACCACTTCTATCGGAACAGGAACATGACCGTGAGCGTCCATCTCCTTTACCATTAAACGCAGGCGTTCATGAGATGCCGATGTGGTATCCTGCGGGTCGATAGAAATATTCTTCCAGAATTTTGGTATGCCGTCTGCATCAGTAAGCACAATAGGAAAATCAATTTCTTTTACGGCGTCATAAGCCAATTCCGGGTTGTCACTGAGGAGGAGATAACGAAAGTATTTTACAGAAAGATTCAAATGATCGCGCGAAGATATGCGTACCTCGGTAATGAGGTAATGAGTAGAAAAAAAGAGGCTCGCAGTCAGGGCTAATGCCCCAAGGAATAGTAATCCCTTGTACAATCCTGCTCGCCTGAGTTGAGCGGGTGGTCCGCTTAACGGTTTGTCTTTTTTCGGAACTGTACCATCCTCCGTCTAAACAAACTCATTATAACAAGTACCTCGCTTTCATCGAAAACGAGGTATTTCAATCGCTTAAATTACGCCTGTTCCTCATGTATCCTGTTACACCCATCCCAATAATAAGCAGCCAGGTAAGGATTGATACTATAATAGAAGGAATCCAATGAGCCGGACGATACCGGAATAAAACTTCAGAACTACCTTCCGGAACGACGATAGCTTTGAAAATTCCATTCGCTCTTAATATATCAACCTTTGCGCCGTTTATTGTGGCTTTCCAACCGGAACTGGTATAAGACTCGCTCAAAACCAGCAATGAAGGTTTATCGCTGATTACTGAGAGTGCTGTTTGATTAGCATCCCAATCAATTATTGCCGCACTACCCTCAGCATCTTCACCAGGTGTTATGCCTTCCGGATTACGATCAAGAATCACACTCATTGACGGCTCAAATTCCTCACTCGTCAGGTATTCCAAAGCCTCTTCTGTATCCTCTATGATTTTCCATTTATTCCGAAGGAAAGCTCTTGGTAAAGCAGCAGGATATTCATAAATATACTCGCCTTCACCCCTGAACAGTTCCGGCAATCCCTGTATCTGGCGAGATGAATGGATATAACGAACTCCCATTACCGACATGACATTGGGATGTGTCAATGCCTTCTTATCCTGCAAATATCCATAAGCTGCCGGTTTTGAACCGGTATAACCACCCTGAAGTTCCAAACCAAAAGCGGCCCATGTATTGACCGGACGGGTATTATCAGTGGGGAGTAACCTGCTGCGAGGCGCCTGTTGAAGATACTCAATAGTCTCATTCGATTGGAAATATTTGTCAATCCTTGTGTTCGGAACCGGATGCAGCAATCTTTCGGAGAGCGGAACCAGGTCAAAGAGAATTAAACCTGTGATTATGATCCCGAAAGTCCACGACGGTATTCGTTTTGAGAGAGTAATTAGAATAGCAACGAGAGATAAATGTGCAAATAGAATCGACCTCGAGATGCTTACTGCTGCATTTTCTGCAAGAAGGGTAGATGTTGACGCTTTCGCCGGTTTTATTGCCTGTATCCATTCCTCAATACCGGTTGTAATCGAGCTTTTCATTGCCAATGCGACCAACAACATCACACCGCTTATTGTAACCAGAGAAATAATCCATTTACGCCATTTTTTAACTGTCGCTTCGTCACTTGCCCTGATTTCAAGAACTTTTTGCATACCAAGCCCTGCTAATGCCAACGCACAGAGGAGCACCAGGATATGGATCATCATCGGGACGCGGAACTTATTGAAATAAGGCAGATAATCGAAGAAAAGACGATACAAAACAGGCATGAATTTCCCGAAACTTGTTACCCAGGCTAACAAGCCGAGCACGAAGAATGTCCCGATGCGCCATCCACGTATAGTAAACAACGCCACAAGAGCCAGGACGGTTGCCG
>Ga0075120_10000825_pt1 | contig 25305 bp, 25 predicted proteins | sample AntAceMetag02UKL_FD_69792 | JGI IMG/M metagenome (GOLD analysis project Ga0075120, IMG submission 69792) | Saline lake microbial communities from Ace Lake, Antarctica - Antarctic Ace Lake Metagenome 02UKL | ecosystem: Environmental > Aquatic > Non-marine Saline and Alkaline > Saline | place...
CTGCAATCAGCTGAAACCGGTCTTTTTTTTGCGGGCGGACAATAATGGGTTCGATCAATCCATCCTGTACATAACTTACGTTATGTTGCGAGTTACTCTATCTATTTGATTTTTATACAGATTTTGACCATGACCTTGGATTTCGATATCCTCTTTAATAACAATACTTTACAAGCTTTTTACAAATTTGTAATAAAAACTCACAACATAACTGCGACTTTTTTAGGCACCCCGGCGCCAGCGAATTAAACCAATTTTAAAACATCAAGGAATATCATTTTTATTCCTCCTCTATCTTTTACAGAACTAAATATGTGGGGTGCTCCAGGCGGACACAGGGAGAATCATTGATTTTTAGCATAGATTGTGTCCACCATATAATAAGGGTAGCATGTGGATAAATCATTTAAAAGCGAATAATACGAATCAAATACAATTTTTAATTTTTGGTTTTAGAATCAGATGGAATTAACCCTGAATCACACAACATAATTAAACTCGCGACATAACTTACCCATAGCTTCAGTTTTTAACGAAAAACAGTTTTTATTTGCACAGGTATTTTAACGATTTCAAGATGCGGACTATGTCTATTCATGTTGCCGACAAATCCCGGATTTAAACATGAGCACTAATTATTATAGAGATTCGCCTAAGAAACATGTTTCGAAAATCTTTTTACATCATAAAATTAAGCGCCTTATTTACAGGCAAAAGATTAAATGGTATTAAAAATTATCCGCGTTTACATTTTTATAAAAAACTCTAAGGGACAGGCGAGTAATTGTTCGCTTTGGGATAAGGCCTATGAAAAATGATTTTGTCACAATTCCAATCTCAGATATTTATCTGGATGAATCCATTTATCCAAGGGAAATTATCGATCATAAACGCATTAATGTGTTTGTTGAAAATCTAAGCTGCCTGCCTTTCGGCACTGGATCTTAAAATCTTTCATTTAAACCAGCTGGGCATCCCCCAGGAAAGGATTGCGAAGCGACTGGATATCCCTCCGAAAACTTTATCTAACCATTCAGCCAAAATGCCAGAACTGGCATTTTGACTGAATAACGAATGGAGTACTGCCAGAAAATGATTAAAAAACCGGTAAAGGATATAGAAAGATTCTCAAGAATCTGGGAACATCACGTTATTTCATTAAAAGATTCCTATGAAATGAATCCTTGATCAATTAAGAGCCAGAGAGCCCTGAAATATTACCGCTTCCTGTGATTTTTCCGGTTTTTGTCTTGCTGATTTTCATCTTGCAGGTCGTTGTCTATCGGGCCATCATTATTCCAGGGTTTATTTTTACCGGTATGGACAGATTGAACCGATTCAGTGTTTGCGTTGTTTAAATTTTGACTTTCGTTTTTATTAATGTAAGAGACCTTTTCCCCTTTTTCATTGTAATAAACATATGTCCCTGCCACGGCTTCCATTGTTATCAAAAACAGAAAAATGATGCTGATGATGCACAAATGAAAGATATATATCCTTTTCTTCACAATTTTTCTCCCCTTAAAGACCACCAAAACTGCTCTCTGAGTTAACCCCATATGATTTCACCCCCAATTGCACGGCAAAATCGGCAAAACTGACAAGCTCTTGCGTGCCATACTCCCCAATATCACCAAACACGTGCAATCCGATTTCACTGCGGTCGGACTGGGTGCCAAAAGTAGACCCATCTGGCGATGTAAACCGGCTTGCCCTTATTGAAAAACTATTATTAGCGATTGTCATGTCTGCCATTGGATTAATGATCCAATATTTTGTGGCAGAATCTCCAGGCACAGGATTAGCCGCAACAGAGACATTATCGGCAAGGGTAAAAGAATCGGCTTCATTACAGGTTATTAAATTGGGTCCATTGGGGCATTTTGTCCAGTCATCAAGATTAAAAACAGGCCATTTGATTGTACTGGAGCTGATAAAGGTTGGATTATATTCATTCCGGATTGTATTATTATATTTATTATCAGAAGATTGATTTGAGGTAGAGGCATTGCCGTAATAAATGGTTATGTCATTGATTTTTACATCATCTATACGCTTTTCATCAACCCTGACAAATAGTGAAGCAAGATCTCTTGGGGTCTTATTTGAAGATTTTACGACTTTGGTATCCAGGGTAACATCCTTATACGCGAGCCATCTTCTCTGTTCTGCACCACCACTTAGGTATTGTTCCCATAACACCAGAAGCAGTTTATCATTTTTTTCATTAACCCCTTGATATTCCGGTTTGATCCCATCCGGAATCATATCATTGAAGCTGTTTAGACTTGAGTCATATCGCATGAAGGAAACACCATATCCTGCATATTTCCCAGATACTGGCTGGTGCCATCTGAAACAGATTCCCGACGTACCATAGTCAAGATCATCCCCATACCGTCTTCACCTGAATGGAATAGCTCAGGTATTTGCTGGTACTGCTCCACTCTTTTGCCAGTTCCTTGTTCTTGGATAAGGGTAAAATCAAACCGCCGATTTGTTTGCTGGGATAGCCCAGAAAAATAATGGTTCCATTGTTTCCCACGGCATAAATCCCTGTCTTGTCACTTCCCCAGACCGAATTAAGTGTCTGGCTGGTTATGCTGGGCACCTCCTGCCATTTGTTTTTGTATGCTGCTCCCCCATAATATAATATGGTTCCACCATCTCCTGCAGCATAGATATAATCGTCTGATGCCCCGTAAATACCGTTAAGATCTTTTTTGGTCGGGCTTGCAATCGACTTCCATGAGTTGGATTTTGTTCCATTGGTGGAGCGTACAATTTTACCCCCATCTCCAACAACATAAATATTGTTTATGGATGATCCCCAAATACCATTGATTGATTTTATTGAAGGAATCAGCTTATAATAGTCGTTATTCTGGGGTTGTTCTTTGAAAATAAATCCTCGGTTCTTCTTCTTCTTAGACCTGTCATACCCAACGCTGAAAAGATGTGTGGTGCTGCCGGAAATGGTTTCCCAGTTGGAACGGAACATCCGGTACATCCATCCACTGTAATCATAGGGTCGCCACATGACTCCCGAGTTTTTTCCATAATACCTCCAGTAGTAACTTGAAGTGGTGGTTGGAGGCACTGGACCCCAATATCTATACCATACGCTGCCAGACCATTTATAGGGGCTTGTTCCATAATCCCCGTAGGCGGTAATGTGGTCCCAGCCGGTTCCATAGACACCATAGAGATCAAACACTGAATAATTGCTGCCAATAGGAAACTTGTACAGGTTGTAGGGAGATGCCATCCGCTTCCAGGCCCCATTTTCATATTCCAGTATTTCACCACTGTTTCCCACAGCGACAATCTTATCCGGGTTGGACGTGCTTGATATGCTGGGCGTTCCCCACAGGCTTTGAAGTGTTTTTGAAGAATTGCTGGTCATTTTAACCCATTTTACTCCATTATGATCTTTCCCGTCATAATGGAGTATGGTCCCATCAGCACCGCTCACAAAAATATTATCCGAGGCATTTCCCCATATTCCATATAAATTTTTATTTTCACTGGCATCATCGATATCGTCTTTAGATACCAGTTCAGCCACATATCCCGAACTCTGGGAGACTCCTGAAAAATTCTGAAAAGTTACATAATTACTGCTATTCCACTTTTTGCCAAACTCTGTTTCAACTTCATGGGTGGTGATGGTTTTTAAATCTTTTTCTGGAATTTTTTTATTCGGAGTAAATTCCCAGTTTGTAAGTTGTGTATGGCCTTTTTTCTCATCATCAAAATCATCCTGTTGTCCCGGCCCGCTGCCACCAAGATCCAGCGCAACCGGACTATTTGCAGGAATAATCATCTCCTCTGTCAGATAGATATTAAATCCAACCCCCTGATTTGAAGAAACGATCCCAGACCCCAAATCGCCATCAGAATAGATTAATACCTGTTTTTCCATTACGATACGCGAAGATGCTGTAATAGTAAGGGGTAACGCTCCGTTTTTAATTGGTGTTATGCCCGAAAGGACAACGGAACCTGGTGTTCTTTCATTGTATCGGTATGTTCCGGCCAGGTCTTTCTCATCTTTATATATTTCAAACGTACCATTTCTTGTTGGAAAAACATCCTTCAGGCTATTTGATGTGGCAATGGTAATAGAACCGTTTTCTGAAACAGTTTGAGTGGAAGGCGGTGAAAACGAAAGATGAACACTTGTGTTTTGGGAAATTGTAACCCCTTTGTTCAGGGTGATGGCAAATTGATCAGAAGCAAGCCCCGTCCCCAGGGTCACCTTCCCTCCAGAGTAGGTATAAAAATCATTGTTGATTTTTACAATGCCGGATGTGGGTAAAGCTGCTTGAAACCCTTGTGGAAATTTCCCCAAAACCTTCAGCGTTACGTTTGTTGCATTGGAGTAATTGGCAGATGAAACAAACCAGTAAGGATTTACTTTTAATCTAAAAGAGCCGTTATTGTCTTTGAGGGTAACCTGTTCTTCATGAAGTGCTTCAAGACGGTTGAATTTAGCGGACAAATTTCCCGCGGATCGGTATTGTCCGGCAGCATACCTGATCCCGGCTTCTGCCAATTTGGTTGCCCGAAGTTCTATACTATGTTCTGCAACCTGAGTATTTGAACTGCTAAACATCAGCAAGACCCCGGCCCCCAAGGACATAAAAACAAGCATTACCAGGATAGTTATCAAAATCGAACCTGTTTCTGATACGTTTATCTTGTTATGCATTTAAATTTTCCTTTACGCCACGATTTATGCGCTTTTATTATGATGTGGGTCCATTTACCATATTATTGTAAAAGGGGTTTACTTCAACCGAGAAAACCCTGGATGTATTTTTAATGGCAACATTCAAATTGATAATTATTTTTAAAAGCCCGGTAAGACTATTATTTGATTGAACAGCCCAGTTGTTGCCATCTATATCTTTAAAACCAAGTGAAAAGGAATTCACATTATCCATTAACACGGATCCTAAATTGTTTTTGTCCGGAATTGCGTTGGCCCTGATAATTCTTATTTTATCATCCACCAGAGCCACCCCAAAGGCCTGGCCATCTCTTCTATACCGGATGGAATTGGAATGAATTTCATATATTTCATCAAGATTTTTTGTTTCATGAAAAAGCCGTCCCAAGGCAATATTTGTTTTTTGAAAAACGTCTGTATTGGCTTTGGCCAGCATGAATCCATCAACACCATATACCAGAAAAGTGCTCGCTCCAAGGCCAATAAAGCCTAAAATGATCAGTACTGCAATCAGCTCAAAGAGCGAAAAACCTTTTTGATGAACATATTTCAAATATTCTCGCTTCAAATCAGTTCCCCAGTATGGTTATCAATTTGCTGTTATTTTTGGCTGCAGTAACCTTAACATACATGGTACTGCCCACTGCTGTTATTTCGTTCACCTTTCGATTGGCATCTGGTGCACTAAAATTTATGTACTCACCTTTTACCCCAACACCGGTCAATCCTGAAATTTTTTTCGAAAGATCTTTTTCAACATAAAAACTGATGGCCTGGGATGGATTGTTTTCCAGTTTTGCCCTGTAATCTGCATTAACGATTTCAATAGCATTCAGTACAGAATAATTATCACCCAATATCTGCAACGGTTGTCCGCTTTGTTTGAATGCAGTCCCTAGAAATGTTATCATCACCAGTCCTGCGATACTGATCATGATAATGGAGATAATAACTTCAATCAGGGTGAATCCATTTTTGTTCATTCGATAAATCCTGTTTCCGGAGAAATTACGATGGTTCTTTGATTTCCCGAATTATCAGTTAACTTTATTGATATATCAGCCGTTAAACGGATTAATCCCGTTGTGGCGGACAATGGATTTAAAAATACAACGGTTTTGCCTGTAGTCCAGAATGGCACACCACTTTCATCATAGGCAATGGTCAATTTAGATTTGGACGCACTCCCCACCAAAAGTGTTTTGATATCCACCTTCATCAGACTCGTTTTGATTCTGTCCTCTGTTGTGTTTTCAGGGCTTGCAGTGCCACCGGGAGGAAGCCTTCTGTTTGAAGCCCATTTGCTTGTTTGACCATTATCACAATTAAACAGCCAGTATTCATCCAAATTTTTATTTATTCGAACACCCCACACAGCAGTGTCGCTTTGCATGGATTTTGATTGAGCATATCGGATATGTGACTTAAAAATGGATTCTATTGAATAAATTTCTGAGTTGCCCAGGTTCATTCGACTGACCATAACACCTGACAGTATTCCAAGGATAATCAGAACTGAAATGATTTCTACAAGGGTAACGCCACTGTCATTGTTCACAAATTGGAAATTTGAAATCGCTTTATCTGAATAAGGATGTATTAAAATGTTAATATCCACAAGAAGATCTCCCATTTTATGAATCAATCTTACTTGATAAAACAAATCATTTCAAGAATATTATGGTATTAAGGTATTAAAAATGATTTTATTTTAATAATTTAATAATAAATATTTGCATTTTCGACAATTTCTGATTCCCTGTATCAGGCCTGTTTGTAGACTTTTTCAGAATGTTTCCGAAATCTGTTTCAGGAACATCAGAGCCCAGCAGTGCTTTTGTGCGACTTATGGAATAGTAAAACCTTTTGATAAGTCTATTTATCGGAAATACCAGTCCTGGTATTTCCGATAAATGGTCGAATAACATTCGTGTTTTATACCTTACGAGATGTCCCTGACAATACCACTGACCCCATCGCTTTTTAGGTCAGTATCTAATATCTGAGAAACAGATATCTCGACATCTTTTCGCACCCCTTCTTTGAGTTTTAATTTACATTTTATTTTACCGGAGCGCCCTTTGTTATTTTTAATTTTATTAAACAAAGTATTAAAGTGGGGAATGTATTTGTCGTCAAGATAGGATATAATATTGGTGCCGATGATTTCTTTTTCATTTCGTGCCAGAAGGGTGCACATGGCATTATTAATAATTTTGAATTCCCCGCGAAAATTAATTTCATAATACCCTTCTTCAATACCTTCTAAGATAATGTGGTATTTTTTTTGAATTATTTTAAAATCCTCTTCTGCTTGTCGTCGCTTTTTTATACTTGACGAAACATGGGAACCAAAAACAATAAACAATGTACTTCCAATCAATTTTTCATAAAATTGAAGTTCGGTTCCGATGAAAAGCAACCTTAAACTCAGATCCGGTGAATCCAAAAAACGAAGCAACACAGTAAAAAACCAGAAAAAAAACGCCATGCCAATAGCAAAAGCCAGCATAGAATCTCCTATCCGTTCATCGATAGTCTTTTTTTTCTTCCCAAACACCTCATCATAAGTTAAGGCCATGCTTTCTCCTAATTTTTTAACTTTTCAATTAAAATCGTGTGGTTTAAAAGCCTATAATTTGATAGTTCATTAATAATAGTACTGATCCTATGTTGTTTTGATAAGAGAATTAGGGAGATAATCATTGATAGCATAATAAATATGAACTTAATTTTAATTGTCCTTTGGTTATAGTCAATGGCCCAAATTTTAAATTTAACATATACGTCCAGCTATACGATTTTTCAGCCCATAAGTTTGTTAAAATTTAATAATAAAATAAACGGAATCTGTCAATAGGAGAAAAAGGTATATCCTACTGGCACTTTGTCTTCTGTACTATTTGATGGCGAAGGGACAGAAGACATGCAGGAGAAATGGAATTTACCTGGCTGAAGATTTAGTAAAAACTTGCAAAATATTGGTTTTTATGGTTTATCATAGCCATGAAAAAAAAATTTTATCCTCTGGAAAAATCCCATAGAAAATTAGAAGAAACAACCGGCATAAAACAGATGAGCCCCGGCTCTGAAAAGTCTTTAAAACATGTGTTTAAAAAAATAGGGGTCCCTGAAGAAAACCTATTTGTGCCTGATCCCTTCCAACTTCAAGCCATAAAAGCCATAACTAAATCTGATTGTCTGGTCACGGCCCCTACAGGGTCAGGGAAAACCTGGATTGCTGAACAGGTTGCGCAAAAAGTACTACAAAGAAAAGGTAAGGTCTGGTATGCAACCCCTTTAAAGGCGTTGACCAATTCCATCCATGCCCAGTTTTCAAAGCTTTTTGGCAAAGAAAATGTCGGAATTCTAACGGGAGATATCAAGGAGAATCCAGATGCTGCAATTGTTATCGGTACCACGGAAATCCTGAGAAATCAGCTTTACGATGCCATGTATACAGGAGAAAATTTAACCTGTGATCTGATAATTCTGGATGAAGCCCATTTTCTTGGAGATGAGCAGCGAGGAGTGGTCTGGGAAGAAATCATGATCTATCTGCCCGTTCGAATTCCTTTGCTCTTACTTTCCGCAACCATTGGTAACCCTTTTCAAATAGCAAAATGGCTTGAATCCATCCGGGGTAAAAGATGTCGTGTCATTGAAAACCATGATCGCCCAGTTCCTCTTTTTCCTCTTTTTATGCACCCTTCAGGAACCCTTTTCCCTTTAATGGAAGCTCTTGCCACAGGCCAGAAACAAAAACTTCATAAAAAAGTATTTAAATTTGCAAATGCAAAAAACAGACCTTCTTTGGGACATGCCGGACAACTTCCCCCGTTTGCAGACATCCTCCACATCCTGGACAGATATCATTTGCTGCCAGCCATCTTTTTTTTAAAATCAAGGGCAGAATGTGATCAGGCCATAAAACTTTGTAATTCAAGCCTGTTATCCAAAAATCCTCAAAAAAAAGAGGCCCTGCGTCACAGGATCAATGAACTGGTATCAGGGAATCCTCATCTGGCAGATCACAAACATCGATCCTTTCTTGAACAGACAGCCACAGCATCCCACCACAGCGGTCATCTTCCTGCATGGAAAGTGGTGGTTGAAACCCTTATGGCAGGAGGACTTTTGGATGCCATGTTTGCGACATCCACAGTGGCGGCAGGGGTTAATTTTCCTGCACGATCCGTGGTCGTCCTTAATTCCGACCGGTTTAACGGGGTTGAATTCATGGGATTAACCCCCAGTGAATTTCAGCAGATGACGGGTAGAGCCGGAAGAAGGGGTATGGATAACATTGGATTTGCCATTGTTTTGCCTGGCAAATTCATGGATTTAAATTATGTCGCAAAATTAATCAATTCCCCTCCCTTAGACATTGAAAGCCAGATCACCATCAATTTTTCCATGGTATTAAACCTGTTGCTGTCCCATAATCCTGATCAGATAAAACTGCTTCTTAAAAAATCATTTGCGTCACATTTGATCCTGTCAGGGAAAAAAAGGGGAAAAAAAGCAAGGGAAAAATTTGGAACAGGCCTTGAACTTCTCTGGAATGATTTTTTAGATCACATGGATTTTATGATTGATGAAAAATTTGTTACAAAACAAGGAGCCCTGACAGAAGACGGGATCTGGGCTTCAAAACTGAGAATTGATGCACCGCTTCTGGTTGCCCAGGCTATCCGGGAAAACCTTTTACCCCAGAAGAATCCTGCTTTACTGGCTTGCATTATAGGGTCTTTTGTCAATGAAAAAGAATTTACAGATGACCCGCTATACTCCCAGTCCCTTCCCAAACGTCTGAAGGAAGTTTTTCTGGATGCAAGAAAAGGATTAAAACCTTTTGCCATTAAGCTTTTGGAAAAAGGCTTTGATGCCCCCAATCTGTTTATTCAACCAAGCCTGCTGATCTATCTCTGGGCCCATGATGAACCCTGGGAAGACATAGTAACCGGGTCGGATTTTGCAGAAGGCGACCTTGCACGATTGATTTTAAGAACGGGTGACAATTTAAGGCAGATAGCAAAACTGGAAGAGACCTTTCCCATTATTGCCAAAACTGCAAAAGAGGCCATAAGCCTGATATTAAAGGAACCAATTGTGACACTTTATAATTAATTTAAAATAAAAAAGGAAAATACAATGAAACAGATTTTTTCAACAAAAGCCCCTGCCGCCATTGGCCCTTACTGCCATGCCATTGTTCATAATGATATGGTATTTTGTTCAGGCCAGCTTGCCTTTGACCCTGAAACAATGAAACTTAAGGGAGCCAATATTGAAGAGCAGACAGCACAGGTAATGAAAAATATTGAGACTGTCCTATCGGAAGTAGGCATAGGCTTAGATAAAATTATTAAGGCCACCATATTTTTAGATAATATTGATGATTTCATGGGGATGAATAAAATATATGAAAAATGTCTTGCCGGCCACAAACCTGCAAGATCCGCATTTGAAGTGGGAAGACTTCCAAAAGATGCCCTTGTTGAAATTGAGTGCATTGCTGTTATTGAATAAGGAGTTGTAAGATATGACCCAGGATACAAAAAAAGTGATCTATACGATGGTAAATGTGAGTAAATTCCATGGCACAAAACAAATACTCAAAGATATTTACCTGTCCTATTTTTACGGGGCAAAAATCGGAGTGCTAGGTCTAAACGGCTCGGGTAAAAGTTCTTTGTTAAAGATATTGGCAGGGGTTGATTCAAAATTTTCAGGTGAGACAATCCTCTCCAAAGGACTCAATGTCGGTTATCTTGAACAGGAACCCCTTGTTGACAGCAAAAAGACAGTTCGCCAGGTGGTTGAAGAAGGGGTTAAAGAAACAGTTGATCTGTTAAATGAATATGAAAAAATTTCAGAAGAATTTGCCAACCCCATGGCTGATGATGAAATGGACAAACTCATTGAAAAACAAGGCAGAATCCAGGAAAAACTGGATCATATGGATGCATGGGATCTTGATTCCAAACTGAAGATGGCCATGGATGCATTGCGTTGTCCTGCCGGTGACACTCCGGTCAATGTAATCTCAGGAGGTGAAAAACGACGGGTGGCCCTTTGCCGGCTTTTGCTGCAAAAACCCGATATACTCCTTCTGGATGAACCCACAAACCATCTTGATGCTGAATCTGTTGGCTGGCTTGAAGAACATTTAAACAGGTATGAAGGAACCGTTATTGCCGTCACCCATGACCGGTATTTCCTGGATAATGTCGCTGGATGGATTCTTGAGCTGGACCGCGGAGAAGGGATTCCCTGGAAAGGCAACTATTCTTCATGGCTTGATCAGAAACAAAAACGGCTGGCAACAGAACAAAAATCAGAATCCAAACGACAGCAGACCCTTCAAAGGGAGCTTGAGTGGATCAATATGTCACCTAAAGGCAGACGGACCAAATCAAAAGCCAGGATCACTGCCTATGAAGACCTTCTGAAAAAAGATGTTCAACAACAGGAACTTGATTTGGAAATATTCATTCCGCCCGGGCCCAGACTTGGAGAAAAAGTCATTGTGGCTAAAGGTGTTACCAAGGCATTTGAAAATAAGCTCTTGGTTGAGAATATGAACTTTGTCATTCCTCCAGGGGCCATTATTGGTATTGTAGGTCCCAATGGAGCCGGCAAAACAACTCTTTTCAACATGATCACAGGCAAACAAAAACCAGACGCAGGAACAATTGAGCTTGGCCAGAGTGTCAAGCTTGCCTATGTGGATCAAGAAAGAGACACCCTTGATCCTGAACGAACAATTTTTGAACTGCTTTCAGGCGGCAATGATAAAATGCTCATTGGTGGAAGAGAAATCAACTCAAGGGCTTATGTGGCAAAATTTAATTTTTCAGGATCTGACCAGCAAAAGAAAGTCAAAGATATCTCTGGCGGTGAAAGAAACCGGGTACATCTGGCAACCATACTGAAAAAAGAAGCCAACCTTTTATTATTGGATGAGCCCACCAATGATCTGGATGTCAACACCCTGAGAGCATTGGAGGAAGCTCTGGAAAGCTTTGCCGGTTGTGCCGTTATTATCAGCCATGACCGTTGGTTTCTGGACAGAATTGCCACCCATATTCTGGCATTTGAGGGAGACAGCCAGACCCTGTTTTTTGAAGGGTCATATTCTGATTATGAACGAGACAGAAAAAAACGGCTGGGAATAAAGGCGGATCAGCCGACCCGGATAAAATACCGGCAACTCACCAGGTGAGCCAGGTGACCCAGAAAACCCATAAGACAAGGTTAATTTGAAACCCTGCTTATTGAATAAAGGGGTTACACAAATCCATATTGCTGTTTTTCTGTTTGGATTTGCAGGGCTTTTCGGCAAATTTTTGTCCTGCAGCCCCCTTTATATTGTCCTTGGAAGAACCTTTTTTGCATCCATTGCCCTTTTTTTCTTTGCGCGGTTTTTTTCAAAGACTGTATTGTCTGGGTTTGGTAAAAAAGAAATTTTCTTTTTTCTTTTGCAGGGAATCCTTCTGGCTGTTCATTGGTGGAGTTTTTTTCTTTCCATTCAGATTTCAAGTGTGGCTATAGGGCTTGTCACCTTTTCCACATTTCCTTTATTTGTGACCTTTCTGGAACCTTTGTTTTTCAAAGAAAGGCTTAAACTAACAGATATATTTATTGCCGGGGCTGTTTTTATCGGGATTCTTCTTGTTATTCCCAATTTTAATTTTTCAGATAATATCACAAGAGGGGGATTTTTCGGGATCATTTCAGGGATTACCTTTGCTTTTTTAGCCATAGTAAACAGAAGAAATGCAAGAATCTCCGATGCTATTGCCATAGCATTTTACCAAAACCTTTTTGCAACCATATTTTTAGTGGTTCCAATCCTTATCATTCAAATTGCCCCACCTCAATTTTCCGACCTTCCCTTTCTCATCTTTTTAGGGGTTTTCTGCACTGCCCTTGCCCACGCCCTGTTTATAAAATCTCTGGGCTTTATAAGAGCACAAACCGCAGCTGTAATTGCAGGGCTTGAACCGGTTTATGGTATTGTTCTGGCTTTTTTCCTGCTCAATGAAACACCCCAGATAAGAACCCTTATCGGCGGTTTGATCATCATCGGCACAACTATTTTTGCAGGTCGCCAAAGCAATTTGCAATAAGTGCGGCTTTCCCTGTCTTTTTTAAAAATAAGGAACCTTCTTATGTTTATTTGCTTAAGAAATCGGGTTCATAGTCATCAGGTTCATAGGGGGTATAAACCTCCACTGTGCCGTCAGGATTCTTTTTAACAACAGTGTCATAATAAGACGAAAACCAAATTCCCAATTTTAAACCATTATTGTCAATGATATCACTTCCAATCAAATCAGAATCACCATAAGGTGTATCATTTAAATTATATATTTTTTTATAAACTTCCCCATGGCTTTCAATTTTGCCCCATAACCGGTCATTAAATTTGTATTTTTTATCAATCCCAATGACAGCATCAGGGAGATTGGATATTCCTGTGTAATAATAATTATAGTCTGGCAGGCCAACCTGATTGGTGTATAATTTTATAACATCAGGATTGGGTTTTATCCTGCCATATAGTTCCATACATCCAATAATTGAAAAAAATCCAGCCAAAATGACTATGGTACTCAATATTATATATTTTCTTTTCATAAGTAATCTCCATTTAATGGTTACTCTTGATGGGTAATATAATCATCGAGCATGTGAAAATCAATCAAGTCATACCAGGATTACAAAAAACAAGGTCAGCTAGATAATTTTTTTTCTATAAATTTTATGGCAATATCATGGGATTCGTTTTTTACATCTGCCTTGGCAATTGAAAATGCCAGGGCTTTTTCTTTATTTTTTTCAAAGACATAACACAACATCATACCTGCAATCGCACCAATACCATCTTCATTTTTTTCCAGAGCCTTTTTAAAGCAATCTTTGGCTTTCCCATAGATTTTATTTTTATAAAAGGCCCATCCTTTAATATCATGGGCCAGGTAGGACATGGGGGACGACATAACAGCTTTTTCAAACCATTCAAGATCAAAAAGTCCGTCTTTAAATACAGTGGGATCTATATAATTCAGGTAAGTTACCTCAACTGCGCAACCAAGGTATTCAAGCCCCTTAATACTGATATTTTCCTTCCATAATGCTTTTGCCATTTGTTTGTGATCAAGAGGCAGGTTGCAAAGAGCCAGCCATTCAAAAAAACAATGGCCAAAATTGATAAAAAAGTCAGATGTATCAAGAAGAAGATCAATATCATAATTTTTTTCAAGATCTGCATCATAAAGAGATAGAGAAACCAAAACAATGCCATTGGTTTCTCTGTATTTGCCGTAAAGCCAGAATCTTATTTTCTGCTCCTTTGCAAACAATTTAATATCTATACCCTTGTTGCCTCTACAAAAAGCCTTTAGATCAGGAACAGCTTTAAAAATTTTGTTCACACGCCAGCCAAACCAGAACTCTGCAAGTTCTGGATGGATGGCTATCATATTGCCAAGTAAAAAATGAATCCCTAAACCGATCCCATTGTATTCTTGATCCACATCCGGCTGAAGGGGAAGTACGATCAGTTTTGGCCTGTTATCCATGATTACTCCTTAATTTAAAAAATCTGGAATCATTATACCAAAGATTCCATAATTTTCAATAATTGTCATCCTTTTTTAAATCAGGATTACTGCTTCATTACTTTAAAGTTGCTTTCAATTTATATGCGATCGCTTAGACAATCAAATAATTTGTACTTTACAAACACATTTTGTATAGTGGATATTGTTTTTGGTATTATTGTGAGAATATTTCGGACTGCATGGGGAATAATAAAAAGATAAAAAAATGCATGATTTGCAAAAAATTTTAATTGTAGATGATGAATCATCTATCTGTCAAGGATGTAAAATCATCCTTTTAGAAAATGGATATGATGTTGATATATCATTTTCCGGCCAGGAAGGGCTTGAAAAAATTTTAAAAAATTCATTTGATCTGGTCCTTCTGGATATCAAGCTGCCTGATATGAACGGCATTAAAATTCTAAAAGAAATTAACGAGAAAAAAATTGATGTCTGTGTCATCATGATGACAGGGCATGGAACGATTGAGGCTGCGGTGGAAGCTATGAAAAACGGTGCCTTTGATTTCATTACAAAGCCATTTGATGAAAAAGTGCTTTCCAAATCCGTTCTTAAAGCATTGGAAAATAGAAAGCTTGTTCAAGAGAATCTTTCTTTAAAAAAACAACTCTATGATAAATTCAGTTTTGCTAATATCATTGGAGAAAATCCCCTGATAGTTGAAGTTTTTAAAAAAATAGAACGGGTGGCCCCTTTGGACAGCACAGTTCTGCTTGACGGAGAAAGCGGTACTGGAAAAGAATTGTTTGCAAATGCCATTCATGCCCACAGTAAAAGAGCCGCTAACCGTTTCCTGGCAGTGGATTGCAATACTTTTTCCTCTTCGCTTATGGAAAGTGAGCTTTTTGGTCATGTTAAAGGTGCGTTTACCGGGGCCGATAAAACAATGCCTGGAATTTTTGAAATTGCTTCAAACGGCACCCTTTTTCTGGACGAGGTGACCAATCTGGATATGGATGTTCAGGGCAAACTTCTAAGGGTTTTGGAAACAGGTGAGTATAAAGCAGTTGGTTCCAGTCAAGAAAAAAAAACAAATGCCAGGATTATTGTGGCAACGAACATGGACATGCAGCAAATGGTGAAAGAAAAAAAATTCAGAGAGGATCTATTTTATCGTTTAAATGTATTCCCCATACACATTCCCCCTTTAAGGGACAGAAAAAATGACATCCCCACCCTGGCATATTATTTCCTTAAGCGGTTCTGCCGTAAAACCGGAAAAAAAATATCAGGATTTTCCGATGATGCCCTTAAGACCCTTGTAAACTTTGACTGGCCCGGCAATGTCAGGCAATTAAAAAACGTTATTGAACGACTTGTGATCCTGTCCGATGAAAGCCAATTAAATCAAAAATTTCTATATGATAATCTTGAAATCAGGCAAGAGGACAACTCCAATGACATCCCGGTTCCCAGAAATATCGATGAACTCAAGGCTGTAAAAAAACGCTTCATAGAGAATCATTTCAACAAAATAGAGGCCGCCTTCTTAAAAAAAGCGCTCTCAAAAGCTGACGGCAATATTACTAAAGCCGCAAAATTGGTGGGAATGCAACGTTCCAACTTTTCAACGGGAATGAAAAAATACGACATCACCTTTTCTGAAGATTTAAAACAATAGAACTTTATCGTATATTTTAATATATGACATATATTAAAATATACGGCCACATCTCTATACGTATTTCCCTTAAAAAAGGTCATAAGTTCTTTATCAAGCATATATTTTTATATACGAATTACCTATCGAATCCTGCATTCTTAAAAATTACTACAATCAAAATTTTTGATATAACGTTCTGATTTAATTAATAATAATTCTATTTTATCTCCATTTTATTTTTTTTTCATTCCATGGCATGCCATATGCAATATGCAATTTATGATTTACAACTGATAACAAAATAAAAAAAAGGGGACGAATATGACTGCTTTAAAAGAAATAAATAGAACAAAAGAAACTATCCAACCCCATATATTAATTATGGAAGATGATTTAAATGTTGCAAAAGGGTTGAAAATGATTCTGGATGATGAAGGATATGATGTTGAACTTCAGGGAACAGGCCTCGGGGCTATGGCCGCTATTGGAAAATATGACTATAATCTTCTGATGGCAGATTTACACCTTCCGGATATTGACGGCATGCAGGTTGTGAAAAGGGTAAAGGAAACCAACCCTGACACAGAAGTGATTGTTATGACGGGATATGCCACCAGCAGCCTGGCAGTCGATTCCATGAAACTAGGGGCTCATGATTTTATTGCCAAGCCATTTACCGCGGAACAGATCAAAACAGCCATCAAAGAAGCCCTTGATCATAACGCTGCCAAAACCAGCCAGAAAAATTTATCCCTCCTTGATCCTGAAAAGAAAAAATCCATCCAGAAAAGAGAAGTATTAAAAGTATTAAATCGGACATCCGAAGATGAGAATTTCTGGGTTTATCTTATGGAAGAAGGAAGTGCCGCCCTGGCAGAGTATACATTAACTTCCGAGGCAAAAGCGGCCATTGCATCCGGTGACCTGCAATGGATCAATGAGAATATCGGTGAACTGACACAAAAGCAGTTAATGTTCATCTACAAACGCCTCGAAAGGGAAGCATGGTAAAATCAAGACAGGCAAACCAAAATTTTGCTTGCCTTAATTTAACAATTATGGTCTTTTCTTTGTTGATTTTTGACTCGAAGCCAAAAGAGAACATATGACTGAATTAAAAAAATTTGAAAGCTTTTATCGGATGTTTCGGGAGGTGAGTAAAGTAGTTCATTCTACAAGCAAAACAGATTTGAATGAAGTGCTGAAACTCATTGTTTCCAATACAACCCAAGGTCTTGGTGCAAAAGGTGCCGCCATCTGCATTTTTAATAAAGACTCTGACAATTTTCATATTCGTGCATCCTATGGAATAGATGAAAAATATATTGCCCTGGAGCCTTTGACAGGAAAAAGGTTCATGTCCTGGCCCGATAAAAACCATAGCATCCAGATTATTACGGATATCAAAAACGCACATAGGGTAAAGTATCCGCAAGAAGCATGGGATATCGGCATCCGGATGATGGTGGATGTGCCTTTGGTAATTGATAACATGGTCTTTGGATTTATTAGAACATATTTTAACAAAAAAAAGACTTTTTCCGATGATGAACTGGATTTCACAAAGGCTGTGACTGAACAGTGTGCCTGTGCAATCGACCACAATGACAGAATAAAATTTTACAATTCGCGGTATAACCAACTTGCCACAAAAATTGACCGCTTGTCATCCCTGGGACGAATGGCCGCGGGAATTGCCCATGAAATAAATAACCCACTTACCGGAATACTGCTTTACAGTTCAAATCTTTTTAAGAAAGCATCAGAAGACGGGCAGTTTAAGGATGGGCTTGAAATTATCATGGAGGAAACACAAAGGTGTAAGACGATTATTCAGGGATTGCTTGATTTCTCCAGAGAAAAAAAACCTGAAAAGGTGGATGCAAACATTAATAAGGTAATTGAAAAAGCGCTTGCCTTGATGGAGAATGAGTTTTTCATAAAACGCATCCAAATAAAAAAGAATCTTGACCCAGACATTGTAAATTTTCAATTGGATGACAACCAGATCGAGCAAGTGCTGATCAACATGCTGTTGAATGCAATCCATGCCGTTAATGAAAAAGGAAGGATTGGTATACGATCCAAAATGGATAAGGAAAATGAATCTGTCCTTATAGAAATTCAGGATAACGGGCATGGCATACCTCAGGACAAATTAAAAAAAATATTTGAGCCGTTTTATACTACCAAAACAACTGGAACAGGTCTTGGACTAGCCGTCAGCTATGGTATTATTAAAAATCATAAGGGCAAGGTAAAAATACTGAGTGAAAAAGGCACTGGAACTTTGATTACCATAAAATTGCCAATAATAAGCAAACCAAAAGAAAATACCTCGAAAGGCTGATCAATGACACAAAAAAAAATACTGATTATTGATGATGAAAATATAATCTGCAAAGGCTGTGAAATAATTTTAGGAGAATTGGGATATCTGTGTGATCATTCTTTATCAGGTGTTGCCGGACTTGAGATCGTTTTAAATAATCCTTATGATGTGCTTCTTCTTGATATGAAACTTAAAGACATGGATGGCATGAAAATTTTAGAAACTGTTAAAAAAATCAAACCTGAGATTTATATCATTGTTATCACAGGATATTCTACAGTTAAAAATGCTGTCACTGCCATGAAGCTGGGTGCCAATGACTATATATCAAAACCGTTTAGTGAGGACGATATTGCCATTGCCATTCAAAATGCTTTCAAAGATTAATCTCGTATATAAAATCTCGTATATAAAACCACGGAGTAATTAAATGAAAATAGAAAATATAAACCAGACCGCCCTTCAGGGATCTATAATGGTTGTAGGCGGCGGTATTTCAGGAATACAGGCTTCTTTGGATCTTGCTAACTCAGGATTTTATGTTTACCTGGTTGAACGATCTCCTGCCATTGGGGGGAAAATGGCCCAGCTCGACAAGACATTCCCAACCAATGACTGTGCCATGTGAATTATTTCTCCTAAACTGGTCGAGGTCGGCCGGCACTCAAACATCGAACTGCTAACACTTACGGAAATTTCAGCCGTTTCAGGATCCGAGGGTAATTTTAAAGTTTCCCTTGTAAAGCACCCCCGCTATATAGATACAGATAAATGTCTGGCCTGCGGTCTTTGTGCAGAAAAATGCCCAAAAAAAGTTGAAGATGAATATAATGAAGGCCTTGGGAAAAGAAAGGCGATTTATGTCCCCTACCCCCAGGCTGTGCCATTAAAATATGCCATTGATGACACCCAATGTATCTATTTAAACAAGCAAAAATGCGGAATTTGTGAAAAATTATGCCCGGCAGGTGCCATAAACTTTGAAGACACGAAAGAAGAGTTATCACTTCATGTCGGTTCAATAATCCTTTCAACCGGATTCAATTCCTTTGATCCTTCAAAACTGGATAACTTTGGGTTTAACCAGCATCCTGATATTGTAACGTCAATGGGGTTTGAACGGATACTTTCTGCCACGGGCCCCTTTGGAGGTCAGCTATGTTTACCCTCTGATAAGAAACAGACAACGCATCCCAAAAAAATTGCCTGGCTGCAGTGTGTAGGGTCTCGGGATGAAAACAAATGCAATAATGGCTATTGCTCCTCGGTCTGCTGCATGTATGCAGTAAAACAGTCCATCATGAGCAAGGATCACAGCAAAGAACCTTTAGACTGTGCAATCTTCTATATGGACATGAGAACCCAGGGAAAAGATTTTGACAAATATGTGGAAACCGCCCAAGAAAAAGGGGTGCGCTTCATACGATCCAAAGTCCACACAGCGGTTCCTCTCATAGATAAAAGCGGCATATCGCTGATGTATGTGACTGAATCCGGCCATATGGAAAATGAAGTGTTTGATATCGTTGTTCTGTCCACGGGTCTTGAAATAGGAAAGTCTTCTATTGACCTTGCAAAAATCATGGGTATCAAACTAGACCATCACAATTTTATAAAAACTGATAGTTTCAACCCTGTATCGACGTCATCACCTGGTATATATGCCTGTGGCGTTTTAACCGGGCCCAAAGATATCCCCCAGTCGGTAATGGAAGCCAGTTCCGCAGCAGCAGCGGCAACTGAAAATATTGCCCTTGCAAGACACACAAAAACAAAAAAAATTACTATTCCCCAGGAGCGTGACGCTACTAGAGAATTTCCTAAAATAGGTGTTTTTGTATGCAACTGCGGAACAAATATCGGCGGGGTCATTGATGTCCCCCAGGTTGTTGAATATGCAAAAACACTTCCCGGAGTCATCTATTCTGAAGAAAACCTTTTTACCTGTTCACAGGATACCCAGGATAAAATGGCCCAGGTGATAAAAGAAAAAGGATTAAACAAAGTTGTCGTTGCTGCCTGTTCTCCTAAAACCCATGAGGATCTGTTCAAACAGACCCTTATCAATGCAAGTCTGAACAAATACCTCTTTGAAATGGCAAATATTCGAAATCATGATTCATGGGTACATGCAAAGCAACCGGAACAGGCCACACAAAAAGCCAAAGATCTTGTGCGAATGGCCGTTGCCAAAAGTTTTCTTTTAACTTCCTTGTTCGAAAACCAACTGCCCGTTACCCAGTCAGGTCTTGTGGTGGGTGGCGGTATTGCCGGAATGACCGCTGCTCTTTCCCTTGCACGCCAGGGATTTCCTGTCTGCCTTGTGGAAAAAGATCAAAATCTGGGCGGGAATGCAAGACGGCTTAACAAAACATATCTTGATGAAGATATCGGGGCATATGTAAAACAGCTGATACAGGATGTTGAAAAAAATGACCGGATCGATCTGTTTCTAGGGTCTAATGTCAAACAGGTGGATGGGTTTGTGGGAAATTTTAATACCATCATTGTATCAGGAGAATCTGAACGACAAATTTCCCATGGTGTTGCCATTCTTGCCGTGGGTGCAAAAGAGTCAAACCCGGACGAATATCTTTATGGAAAGCATGCCTCCGTTATGACCCATCTTGACCTTGATGCTGTTCTTAAAAAAGGGGCGACCCCTATTAAAAAGGCTGAAAATATTCTTTTCATCCAATGTGTAGGATCAAGAGATGAGGCACATCCTTATTGTTCAAAAGTCTGTTGCACTCATTCCATACACAGCGCAATTGAAATAAAAAAAATGAATCCCGAGGCAAACATTTTTATTCTATACAGGGATATCAGGACCTATGGAAAAAGGGAACTTATTTATAAACAGGCCAGAGACCTTGGCATTCTTTTCTTTCGGTATGACCCGGAGAACAAACCTATTGTCGCGCCGGGTGAGGGATATGTCAGTGTTGAATTTGAAGACCCTATTTTAGGACGAAGATTGTCTGTTGATGCGGATATTCTCTGCCTTGCCTCGAGAATAGATGCCAGTGACAATACAGGACTTTCCCAGGCCTTCAAAGTTGCCTGTGACAGTGACGGGTGGCTTTTGGAAGCCCACCAGAAACTGAGGCCTGTGGATTTTGCCACTGATGGAATCTTCCTTTGCGGAATGGCCCATTATCCAAAGCCCATTGATGAAAGCATTGCCCAGGCCAAGGCCGCTGCATCAAGGGCGATAACAACCCTGGCACAAGATACGATCAGTATCGGCGGTATTGTAGCGAAAGTGAATCCCAAACTTTGTTCAGGCTGTGAGGGCTGCATCGAAGTATGCCCATACGGGGCTATTAGCATGGATATCAAAAAAAATGTTGCACTGATAAACAGCGCCCTTTGCAAGGGATGCGGCGCATGTGCTGCCACATGCCCTTCTGAAGCCTTGACGCTTGACGGATTTAATAATGAACAGCTGTATGCGCAAATTAAAAGTGCAATGAGCGCATAAATAAAAAAAGGAGCTTTCTCTTGAAAACAGATATATTTGAACCTAGAATAATTGCCTTTATGTGCAACTGGTGCACTTATGGGGCTGCAGACCTGGCCGGTGTCTCACGGCTTCAGTATCCCCCCAATATCCTACCGGTCAGGGTCATGTGTACGGCATCCATATCACCCCATCATATCCTCAGGGCATTGCAGAGCAAAGCTGACGGGGTTCTGGTGGGTGGTTGACATATTGGAGACTGTCATTACCAGTCTGGTAATCATATGACCATCAAAAGAATTACGTTTCTTCAGGAACTTTTAAAATTCATAGGGCTTGAAGGACGTCTCCATCTTGAATGGATCTCTTCGGCTGAAGCACAGAAATATGTACAAGTTGTTACTGATTTTACAGAAAAAATCAGGAAAATGGGGCCCAACCCCTTGAAAATCGACGATGTTGTTAAAGGAGCGATATAAGATATGACGATTATCAATCAGGTCGAACAACTCATTACACAGAACAAGGTTGATATATTTTTAGGATATAAGGCATTAGATGGACATTTAATTCCCCACGGTTTTACCCGGGACAATTTAGATGAACTAAAAGACCTTCAAATCGGTGAAAATCGTTACTCTCTTGAAAAAATAGCAACTCATCTAACAGAAAAACACCCTGACATTAAAATCGGAATCATCGCAAGGGATTGCAACCAGCGGGCATTGAATCTTCTTTACACCTGGAACCAGTTAAACCCTGACCAGATTGAAACTGTGAATGTCAATTGCTGCCCGTCTCCCATCAAACCCCATGGGGATTGCTCTTATCTGGAACCAAAACACAGCGGAGCGTTTAAAAAAGAACATGGGATTGACTTTAATATGGATACAAATACCCTCTTGGAGGACTATGATAATAGCGAGCGTTTTTCCAGATGGATGTATGAATTCAGTAAATGCATAAAATGCTACGGGTGCAGAAATATCTGCCCGGTCTGTTTCTGTACGGAATGCAGTCTTGAACATCCAAGTCTTGTCGAGCCGGGAACACTGCCGGTTGAAATTCCTATTTTCCATCTTGTCAGGGCAACCCATATGGCAGGAAGATGTATCGACTGCGGATTATGTGAAGATGCCTGCCCTTCTCACATCCCTTTGCGCCTTCTTTACAGGGAAGTCAATGAAATTGTATCCACTGTTTTTAATTACAGCCCAGGAGGCGGTATTGAAAAATCTCCTTTTACCATCATCGGAGATAAAGTAGAATTAAAACCAAAACCAATGGATGATCAAATACAAGGAAAAAAATAATGGACTGCAAATTTGTACCCTCAGTCTGCTCATATTGCGGAACCGGCTGCGGCGTTCTCTTCGAAGTTATTGATGGAAAAATAAATTCCACCCTGCCCCTTAAATCTTACCCGGTAAATCAGGGTAAACTGTGCATAAAAGGATGGAATCTCCATGAATATATCAATAGTTTTATGCGGCTGAAAACACCATTGATTAAAGAGAAGGGTAAATTTCAAAAAGCAACATGGGATGAAGCAATTGATTATAGTGCAACACAGTTTCAAAAAATCAAACAGGACTTTGGCCCAGATGCCATCGGGGTTCTGGTATCTGCCAAAATAACCAACGAGGAAAACTATCTGGCCCAGAAATTTACACGGGCAGTCATTGGAACAAATAATGTAGATCATTGCGCCCGTCTGTGACACTCTTCCACAGTGGCAGGTCTTGCCGCTGCATTCGGAAGTGGTGCCATGACAAATTCCATTGCTGAATTTGAAACGGACTCGAAATTGATTTTTGTTATTGGATCCAACACAACAGCCTGCCATCCCTTGATTGCCAGCCGTATTATGAAGGCAAAGGAAAATGGAGCAAAATTAATTGTTGCTGATCCCAGAAATATTCAGCTTGCCAGGCTTGCCGATCTTTGTGTCCATCATAGCCTGGGTTCTGATGTTGCTCTTTTAAACGGCATGATGCATGTGATTATTAAAAACAACTGGCATTCTAAAGAATACATTAATATCCGATGCGAAGACTTTGAAGCCTTTAAAAAAACCATTGAAAAATATACACCGGCAAAGGTTTCAAAAATTACTGAAGTTGACAAAAAAGATATTGAAAAAATGGCGGAACTCTATGCCACAAATTCTCCTGCTGCATTATTATATGCCATGGGAATTACACAGCATACCACGGGTGTTGATAATGTAAAATCCTGCGCCAATATCGCCATGCTCTGCGGAAATGTCGGTGTTGCCGGGGGGGGCGTAAACCCGTTAAGAGGACAGAACAATGTCCAGGGAGCCTGTGACATGGGGGGGTTGCCCAATGTATTCACCGGATATCAGCCCGTTGCCAATCCTGCTGTATTAAAAAAATTTTCAGATGCCTGGAAATGTGAACTTTCCGGCACTCCAGGCATGACCATCACGGATATGATCTCAGCCATTGACCATGGTAAAATCAAAGCCATGTATATCATTGGTGAAAACCCAAAACTCAGCGACCCGGACTGGAATCATATGAATCATGCCCTTAAAAAACTTGATTTTCTTGCCGTCCAGGATATTTTCCTTTCAGAGACTGCCCAGATAGCAGATGTGGTATTATCTTCTGCTGCTCTGGGAGAAAGGGAGGGGACCTTTACCAATACAGAAAGACGATGCTCGAGAATACGAAAAGCAGTAGAACCGATAGGCAATGCTTTATCTGACTGGGAAATCATCTCAAAACTGTCCACGGCCATGGGATATGACATGTCCTATACCTCTGCCGAAGAAATCTTTAACGAGATCACCTCTTTGACAACAAACAGCTATGGGGGGATGACCTATGAACTGCTTGGCATCAATGGTCTGCAATGGCCATGTCCCACTCAAGAGCATCCGGGAACACCCTATCTTCACAAAGAATCCTTTGCCAGTGGGAAAGGCAGATTCCATGCAATTGACTATAAGGACCCGGCAGAGCTTGCCTGTGAAGACTATCCATTCCTGCTTACCACAGGCAGGATGTTTGCACACTTCCATACCGGTACCATGACAAGGGTGTCAAAACATCTGGATGTGGAACAGAAAACCGGATATGTGGAAATTAATCCAAAAGATGCACAAAAACTTAGAATCATGTCCAATGAATCTGTGCTGTTGACGTCAAGAAGGGGGCAAATGGAAGTCCCTGCCAGGATAACAACTGATATAAAACCAGGGACATTATTTTTGCCCATTCATTTTGGTGAAAACCCGACCAATATTTTAACCAGTTCCACTGCCTTTGACCCATTGGCCAAAATCCCGGAATTTAAAGTAGGGGCTGTTAAAATTGAAAAATTATTACAATAAACATATCCTGTATGTCATGAAAAAAGTTAAGTCCAACACCTTTACTCTATAAAGTTTGTAATTGTTTAGCCCGTTAAAAGAAATTATCTCATAGCCCTGTCTGATGGATATTTGCAGGAGGTTAAGCGTTTAGCATCGAACAAAAATATCCATCAGACAGGGCGGTTTCAAGCATA
>Ga0075120_10000827_pt1 | contig 25277 bp, 21 predicted proteins | sample AntAceMetag02UKL_FD_69792 | JGI IMG/M metagenome (GOLD analysis project Ga0075120, IMG submission 69792) | Saline lake microbial communities from Ace Lake, Antarctica - Antarctic Ace Lake Metagenome 02UKL | ecosystem: Environmental > Aquatic > Non-marine Saline and Alkaline > Saline | place...
AGCCGAGTGTAATGACATGACGAATGAAGAGAAAAAAAAGTGGGGTGTCGGCGCAATATATATACTAATATACTAATATGCCTGAAATGCCTGATATGCATGATGTCTTGCTTTGTTTTGTTTGGTTTTGTTTTTCTAGAAGGAGTGACGGTTTCATCGTCACTTCCATGAAGTGCTCTTTTTTTTATTCCCGTAGCTCACATAAAAAAAGGCAGAGTGTGGCATTCACCCCGCCTAAATTTGTGCTAACTGCTCCTACTGAATATACTAGGATTTATACTGCCTTAGCTTTGGCAGATACCTGTTTTTGACTGAGATTTTGCAAGAATATCAATCCTTACCGAAGATATGTATGGCTAATCAATGTTGAGTTTGATTCTGATTAGTTTAATCATCTGGACGATGAAAGCGAATAACAATAAAGCTGGGATTTTATTGCTGGTTTTCATGCTTTTTTTCAACTTTGTCTGCAACGTCCAAATCTATTTCCAGAACGTTTTCTGCTTTCGGGTCAATACCCATTGGCTTGAGCCATTTTTTCATGAAGGCTCGTGCTGACGCCTGCGCTGGGGTATACTTGACTTGTTGCGATGACATGAGGCTCTTGAGGTTTACGCCTTTCATTTTGCTCATGTCTATTGTGAACTCAACTTTTTCTGTGCCCGTGTTGAATAGGTACTTACCTACAACGGCACTGCCAAGAGTGTTGAAGAAAGCAAGAAGGGGATTCTTGTCTTTTATGCAATAGTCAAATATTTGACATACTACGGCTTTCACTGATTCAGGGTATTCTCTGACTATGTCAAATAGCGACACCGTGATGTTCACGTTCGCAAGGGATTGGGTATCACCCGTGCAAACGGCTTTTTTTTGTTTATTTTGATGTTGGTTATCCATATTTGGTACTCCTTTCGTCTCATCCGAGACGTTGCGATTTACTTGAGTGTTACTAGACTTATCTTTTTGATAAGGTTCAGACTCACCTTGAGCCTGTTGCGCATTTTCTCTGCGACTTCGCTTAACTTCTTCCTGCCTAATTGCACGTCTGCTCATCGAGTGGGGCGATTGACCCCGATTGTGGCGGTTAGGTTTCCTAACTCTTATAGGTGCGTTAAGCATGAACGGTACTTGGTTATTTGCACGTTTTGAACTCATTTTGGACTCCATTATCTTCGTGATATTGATGAAGCTTTGATAAAATAACCTATGTCATAACCGTGCAATTTAGCAAAATTGGCGTGATGCAATGGAAATGCAAGAGCCTGCGATTGCCTATAATCTTATTGGGTATGGCATGGTTTACGGGATGTCGTCAACCTTAAGAGGCGTTTCCCGATTTGCAGGTTTGCTATACCTGCCTTATTCGATAGTCTGCGGTGTTTTATCAGCCTGAAGAGGCTTTGGTCGATGATGTTTTCGATGAAGTTGTGCTAATCTCGCTTGTCAGGCGCACTTAGTTGAAACTAGCGCTGTGTGGCAGTTTTGCGAAAACTGCTTATCATTCTGCGTGCGACTCTGATTCTTTGGTGGTACTGTTCTCTCACTCCTTTGGGTAAGACACCACTGGAGTTTAAGAGTAACTGATATTTACGAACTGAGTCGATGCAACCCTGAGCTTTGAGTTGTTCAGGCGTTGGCTTACTATTTACGAATGTCATAGTTATGCTCACTTTCTGCCAGATAGACTGGCAATTAACACGCACAAGCGATTGACGGGACTCCGCACTACGCTTTGTTTTTATGTGCGCTTACTGAGATGCGTTGCTGAATAAACCTTTTAGCTGGTGTAACGGATGGTTGATTTTGCCCAACCGACACCTCTGCTTGGTATGTTGATAGAGGTGACTTCACTTATTACACCGTCTTTTTTAGCTAAAAGGGGATTGCTGATTAACTTTTGTTCGTCTAAGTCTTCAAGAGTCCCGCCTATTAAGGCTCGCACTTCATCAATGACCATTTCTGGTCTGACATTGAATCTGAAGGTTCTCCTGACAGTGACGAACACTGCGTCATTCTTCATGATAAACTCCTTTCAAGTTTATGATGCTTTGATACGATATAAGATATGCTGGATTTCATTTGGAAGCTAGTAAGAGAAATAACATTGTTATTACCCATACCAATCCGATTACAGATAGCATTGCAATTGTTATCTGTGATGCTATTGGAAGCATACTAATCATGGTAAACTCCTTTCGAGTTAGGATAGTTCTTTGGTATGACACTTACGGTGGTTAGCAAACTCATAATGGTTTGCCGATAGTTTGATTCTTATTCATGGCAAGACTCCTTTCATAGTGTGAGTTAACTGAAGCCGATTTACTCGGAACAGTAACATGGACAAATGGATACAATATACTCAAGCACACGGTTTGTTTCGCTTTTTCATCAGCACACGTATGGATTTACGGGCTGTTGCGGTTTGTAACGGTGCTCAAGAACGACACGCCGAGTATTCTTACTGCGGGGGTGTCTATTTACTGAGTAGCACGCTGGCTCTTATTAGCCGAGGGTGTTTACGCAGAGAAGAGTTTCTCTAACCAGCGACATGCACTAAGCACAACTTGGGCGTTGCGCTTATTGTTGCATACAATGATTGGTTTCTTCGATGTGGTGATTTTCAATAGTGTCGGCACGACTTTTTTGTCGACTTTCTTTATCTTGTCGAATAACCATGACTTGTAAGACTCCGTCGAAAGTTTCTGCGAGCAGTCTTTACTAATCCCAAATGGATTCGCAAGAGGCGAATTACCGAGTTTCCAATCTTTGTTCTTTCCGCCAATGTAGAAAAAATCACCACCTTTGTTAGCTGGTAGTGACTTCATAGCTTTTTTATCGGCGAAATGTTTCAGCAAGTACACTTTAATCTGTTTCATGACAAACTCCTTTTTGATTTGTAACAAACTACTAAATTGTCAAAACTGGATAGGAATTCAGATAGAGTTTCTCTGCATTCTTGCGGATTTAATCGTCCGAATCCAGCACCTGCCAGTGGCATACGAATGTGGGTGGCAGGATTATTTTTTGCGTATTGGGCTAACATGTGGGCTGAGTATTTCAAGAGAAAAACCGAAGCTTTACTACTCCAGTTATACTTGACTTGGAATAAGCCAATGCCTACCTTATTATCGGTAGGGTTTTGGAGAACTGTAAACCCGTATAGAAAAATATTAAGATTGTTGGTCGGCTTACTGCCCACTCTACGAATGTGGACGGCACTCCTTACCGCAATCCCGGGTATACGTTGAGTTAGCTCATATGCACAACCTCTACCCATGACTAATCCTTTCTTAGCAAGGAAGCCATTGGTGGAAACAATTATAAGTTGTGGGTGCGAGACTAGCTTAAATAACTCTTCACGTTTAAATAACATAATCAAACTCCTTTCAAAATCTCAAAACCATTAGTTAGCAAAAAAAAACAAACAAAAAACATAGAAGTAGCAAGTCCGTTGCCTACTCCAGCTTGTGTTAGGGTCTAATTCTGATTGAAGCTCCTAGTGTCCGTGACTTGTCCTACTCCCCTTGCACTGTTGAGACCCCCGTAGGGGTTATCTTTCAGCTACTCTTGCTCAGTTGATACGTCGCCTTTTGGTTTTGGACTTCTGTGTTCGCAACGCACAGAACCCCCACTATCCGTTTGCGATTACTTAGAGGGGCTCTCTGTTCTTCGTCATTCGGGGCAAAGGCGCACCCACTCTGTTGTCAAAGTTCTGCATCGTATATAAGACACCATGTTTGAGATTGTCAAGGTCGACAACTTTTTTGTTTCACGTCGTCCTTGATAACCCTAACAGGGCGACTGTTCTTGTCGTCTCAACCCGTAGGGCGACTTGTCGACTGGTGTGTTATGATGCTCTCTGAACTTATACCTGACAACAGCGTCGGGGCGACACCCGCTTGACGTGCTAAGAACAGAGAGGGTTTTCCACTCAAGTAACAAGCGAACAGGTGCAGTGGGGTGTGTGTTGTGAACGGTTTATAAGAAGTTCAGTCCCTGCCAAAAGGTGAGCGTAAAACAACTGACCAGGAGAAGTGTTCTGAAAGTAACCCTCACTGGGGTTGAGACGGGTTTTGCAAGGGGATTAAGGCACTTAGAACACGGTCACGGAGCGGAAGTCTGAGTCAGACTGTCTCGAACACTTGAGCAGAGTAGGCAACGGACGTTTTTGCTACTTCGCACTTCAATTCCAACGTACCTTAGTCATCTCATTGTGCTGTTTGTGCTCACGGAGTGAGCCCGTAACAGTGGTGACAGTTTCATCGTCACGTCTGTTGCGGTTAGCGTGCTTGGTTTTATCAACGGTGTGTCTGTTCACTCTGTTGCGTGCTCTTATGGTGTAAGAGTGGCAGACTTTGCCATTCACTCTTTCTTACTGCCAGTAAGAGGTAAGCATAGACAAGGGGACGAAGGCTTGGTTTACGGCTGTCTAGGGGACAACAGATGGCATTATAAGCGTGACCAGCGGTAGGTCTACATGCTAAAGTATGCTGAATTCCCTTTGCCGTCAATGGATTCAGGCTGACCTCTGCCACTTGTAGGTGACAACACGCGGTCTCGGCTTGTTCTTCCTGCCTGTTGTTCAGTACACGTGGGTAGGGGTGGTCGGTGAGGGACGAGCCGACATACAGCTCACTGTGCTCGCCTTGCTCTCTGTAATTATATATATAAAAGATAATATATATCATCATCATGGTCTTCACCCCCCTCTTCATGCCCACCCTCCCTCCACCAACATACCAGTATAAACCGCAACACGAAATCTCAGTTTTCTAGATAACCTGTGACATCCTTTGTCATCGGTACACCGAAAAGAACCCTTGCTAAATGAAGACAAATAGGATACAATTTATCCTAATACTAATACGGCAGTAAAATAGAGGATTAATGTTTGAATCAACGACTTGTGGGATTACTAACATGATGGGATTGATAGGCGGTCTCGTTAGTGTTTTGACTGCCATTTATATGCTAACTGCGAATAAACGTAAAGTAGATTCGGAGTCACTATCGAATACATCGGAGGCATACGAGAAAATGGTGGACTCTTACGAAAAACGAGTAGACAGGCTCTTGAAGAGAATCATAGAACTAGAGGGAAGAGTCCTAAAGCTTGAAGATGAAGTAAAAGCAAAGCAAGGTATTATTGATAAGCTTGAAGCTATCGAAGCTATCGCCGCGAAAAAGTGCGCCCAAGAACAAAAGATTACCCCAGAGAAATAATGAATATAGTGTCTGACGTCACATTCCCAGCGATAATAAGCCACATAGCAACAGTACCAAATTCACCCCAAGCACGGGTGTATTTTACTATAAACTCGGGGTACGGATTGCAGGCTGGTCAACTCATGAAGTGGAGAGATGACAGAAGGAGAGTGGAAGTTATTATAGCGGGTGCTGAGGGATATGAGGATAGGATTGAGTTCTTTGCTAATATTTATAAAGTTGGCACTACTAGAGATAAAGGACAGCTGGTTGTACTTCAGTATCCTACTAAGAAATTTGAAGACTTATACGAAACCCTGACAGGTATACATGAACACGGAAGCGGATTGCTTGTGGTCTCATGTTTCCCAGGGGAAAGCGAATATGATGATGGAGAAAAAAGACAAGGCTACAACAGAAAATCTCGTAGAAGGTAAGAAAGGCGGAGCTCTACAGAAGAGAGCATTGATGACCGCTCTGATTAATAAGCTGAAGACAATCCCTAAGGGGCAGTCTAAGTCAGCTGAAGAGCTTATTGCGGAAATGATTGTTGATGTTGCTCTCACTGGAGAGGTTCAGCTATTACCCTCTAAGATAGAGAACAAAGCTCCTGTGATGTTGTTCTCACCTAGAGACTGGTATGAGTGCGTGAAGTGGTTATTTGACAGAGTTGAAGGTAAACCTGTACAGGCGGTTGATGCTTCCATAAGGTCATCAATCTTCTTTGATGGTTTAGATACTATGGAGGACGAGAATGACGGAAATTCTAAGATGGACGGAAATGACAAGCTTCCATCCGAAACAGAAGGAATGTCTAAAGACGCTAAGGAGTAAACGCTTCGTAATGTACGGAGGCGCTCGTGGCGGTGGTAAGTCATACCTATTAAGGTGGTGGCTTGTTCAGGTTATGCTAGAACTCTTTAAGAAGGGCATAAAGAAACCGCACGTGTTCTTAGGTTGTGAGTCTTATCCTGTTCTTGCTGATAGGCAGATATCAAAGATAAACATTGAGATGCCTCGCTGGTTAGGCGAAGTGAAGAAGACACAATCTGATGGTCTTGCTTTTGTACTTAGGGATGAGTTTGGTGGTGGAGTCATGGTGCTCCGAAACTTAGACGACCCCTCCAAGTACCTTGGTGCTGAATATGCAGCTATTGGTATAGACCAGATTGAAAAGGTAAACAAAGAAGTGTTCGATATTCTTCGCGGAAACCTTCGTTACCCGGGAGTCACCAGCACTAAGTTCCTATGCACAGCTAACCCTGGAGGCAAAGGGCATCAGTGGGTGAAGAAACTGTGGATTGATAGAGATTTCCCAGATGAGTTGAAAGCACTGGAAGACCAGTTTGCGTTTGTTCAGGCTCTCCCGCAAGATAATGAGAGCCTTGACCCGCAGTATTGGGAAGACTTGAAGACGTTACCAGAAAAACTGAGGAAGGCTTGGCTCGAAGGAGACTGGGAAGTATTCTCTGGGCAGGCATTCCCTGGATTTGGTGATGACCATATCATAAAGGGAAATTTGGTAATTCCGCCAAATTGGATAAAGATTGTCGGAATTGATAGTGGTTATACCAAGCCGTTCGGGGCTGTATGGCTTGCAAGAGACCCCGATGTTGGCAGGTACATAGTATATAAGGAAGTGAAGATAGCTAGATTATCCGATAGCCAGCAGGCTCGGTATATTCAGGAGATTACAGCTCTCGAAAAAATCCATGTACGCTATGGAGACCCCTCTATGTGGAACACTAAGAGCGACGCAAAGAAAGGTCTCACGTCAACTGCCGATAACTTCGGAGATGAGGGCGTATACCTAACCCGTGCAGACAATAACAGAATCAGCGGGAAGAGGAAGATTGACAGACTCCTGATGAATCTCCCAGACTTTAAGCCAGGATTACAGGTTCATGAATCGTGTAAAGGGCTTATAGCAGAACTAAAGTACCTTGTTTTGGACGAGAAGAAGGTGGAAGACGTCGATACAGACCAAGATGACCACCTCTATGACGCCCTTAGGTATGCTCTGAGTTCTGCAAGAGGTAAGTTTCAGGATGATAATGTTGCTTTAAGGAGGTCTCCATGGGAGAGAATTACGACGATTTAATAAATGATGTAAAATCACGGTGGATTCTCATAAGAAGTAAGCAGGAAGGGGCTACTAGCGCCCAGATTTTAGATTTTATACTAGCGGAGCTAGAAAGGAACGACCTAAAGACGAGAATTTTAGAAAAAAAAGTCGAGAAAATTATAGATTTTATAAAAAAATTTGGTAAAAACGATGCTAAAGTAACCAGAAACCTAGAAAAATTACTAAAAAGAGCAAAGGTAATACCAACACTGCCAATAAAGAAGGGATTTAAAAAAAGAGGTGAAGAATGGGTACAGCAGGAAAGAAAATAGCAGATTCGGACTTCGACGATATAAAAGTTCACGCAAATAAGATTGCGGAGACTTACTCTGGGCGAGACGCACTATACACAGAGATGGAATCCATGTTTCTTCTAGAAGATTCAGGTCTTCCAGACGACTCATACATAAAGGAGACACTAGCTCCAGACCCACGAGTCACGCTCTTGGGTGCGGTTAGGTTATTGACTGCGGCTGACCCTGAATTCTCAGTACCAAACGAATTCAACTCAGCGGAAGTCAGAAAGCTATCTTCACCGCTAGAAAAAGCAGCGAAAGCTATATGGTATGCAAGTTCACGGATTCGCAAGAAACCGCTGCACTACGATTTAGCTCTATCTGGGCTTCTATATGGTGAAGAGCACATGTTTATAATGTCCACTAAGGATATGTATGACGCAGCTACTACACCTGCCGAGAAAGCTAGGGCAGAACGAGCCATGAAGATGACTCCGATACTATTTGACGTCATCAATCCTAAGCTAGGCTATGCGAGCTACGACAGACTCGGATTAGCTGCTTATGCGATGAAGCAAGAGATTGGGGTCTATGACGCGAAGACGCGTTATGGCGATGCCGTTTCAAAGATGTTGGACGACAGGAAAGATTACGATGTTGTCGAGCTAAATGAGTATTGGAACAATACAAATCATGCAGTATGGTTCACTGAGTACGCTGATGAACCAGTGGTTGCTGTAGAGCACGGTCTCGCGTTCATTCCTATTGTTGCCCAGATTACCGAGGGCTCTAACCTATTTGTTGAAAAAGACCAAGACAAGATACAACCGTTCTTGTACACTCTATATAAATCTAACCTTTGGAAGAGAAGGAATTTGTCGCTTACGGTTCTTTACTCCATGATGAATGCTATTGGTACAAACCCGCTGTTCTTATATAAGCGGAAGAATCCAGAGAAGCACATTGAAGTTGACTGGACTAGACCAGGCGGAATCATCGAGATTGAATCAGACGAAGACTTTAGTTCTCTTGCCAAGCACGTTATTGATGATAGTATTCTACAGGGTCTGGAAATATCAGACAGGCTTACTGAAGAAGCGACGATATTCAAGCAGACACTAGGACAACCACTAGGAGCTAATGCTCCATTCTCAATGGTGTCCCTGCTTTCACAGGCTGGACGATTACCTCTTGTTCCTTATCAGAGGCTGACAAACTTCGCCATATCTGATGGTATGAGAATGGCGTTTGAGCTTATAAAACAAGAAGGCGGCTCAAAAGAAATCCTTGGTGAGGAAGGAATGGAAACACTTGTTGCTAAGGAAATCCCAGAGACATTTGAGATATTTGCTAACTTAGATATTTCGATGCCGCAAGACGAACGACAGCAAGTTATCATGGCTACACAGGCTACATTCGGAGAAGACCCGCTTGTTTCAAAGAAATATGCGAGGGAACGCTGGATGAAGGTTGGGCAGTCCGATGAAATGCAGGAAGAAATCTGGGGCGAACGGTTCTCGAATCAGGAAGCTCAGATGGCTTACACGCAACAACAAATGATACTAGCACAACAACAGCAGATGATAGACCAACAGATGGAGATGCAGGCTCAGCAGCAGATGATGGCGCAACAACAACAAGGTGCGCCTCCAATGACGCCTGGACAACCAATGACTCCTCAGCCACCTATGCCTGGAGACCCAAACCAGATGATGCCTGGTGAGATGCAAGGTATGAACAATCAACTTGGCAATGTCACGGCTCAACCTGGAGTCCCTGGAGTTCCCCAGATGATGCCTGGTGACGGCGGTATGCCAATGCAGGGAGCTTCTGGTGTAGTCGAGTCTCCTATGGGAAATATAATGGAGAGATAAGATGCTAGATATTGGTAATGCAAACGATTCTATTATGAAAGGGCAGGCAAGGTTTGCCAGATGGGGCAAAAAATTCAAAGCAGCCTGGTATGCGCCTCGTATTGAGGCGACTAAGATGGGTATTTGGAACTCAATGCCTGCCGAGATAAAAGAAAACTTGAAGGCTCAGAAACCTAAACTATATAAAAGTATGAACGAAAAGTATGGAGGCAAATAATGAGTTATTATAGTACCTGGGGATTAGGTGGCGGTGGTTCAGTACCAAAATCTAAGTCATCCTCTAACTATTATAGTTATGGAGCACCTAAACCTAAACCTAAACCTAAGCCTAGGCAAGTATACGACCCAGTGGCGAGTAAATCACCTGCGTCAGGAAAACCACGTTACTCCCCAGAGTCAAGTGCGCCGCCACCAAGCGACAGCCAGTCTAATGTTCCGTCTAACGCGACTGGGACTTCTGGTAGTGGTAGCTATTGGGCTGAGTACTACAAGAAGAGGGTGCTCGATGCTTCTGGTCAGCAGGCTAAAACAAAACCCGCCGACCGTTACTCTCCTTGGAACTTGTTTTCAAAGAGTACTGGGGTCTTTGCTATGGACAACCCAGTTAACCGTGGTCTTTGGAATGCTTGGAAGGGCGCTACGTACGACCCTACGAGGCAGGGTGGTTTTGGTAGAAACTCTCCCTTCAGTAACCCATTCTTAAACAAGAATTCTGGGGGCTTTGAGTATGGGCGTGGTATGGGGGCAAAGAGTGACTACTTCCTACAAGAACAGGCTGACGCAGTGTTCAGAAATCAGTGGAGAACTGGTATCGACCCCAATCAAAACAGCAGGTGGCGTGAGCTCGAAAACAGAATACTAGACCCAGAGCACGTTCTTTATTTTGAAAACGAATTCTTGCCAAGGGGAGACCCAAACCCATACTGGAATCCGTACGAAGAGACTGGTGGCGGTGGTGGATATGGCGGTGGTGGATATGGCGGTGGGTATGGCGGTGGTGGGTACGGTGGTTATAGCCCCTACGATTCGTATAGCCCATCCAGCCCGTACTCTAGCTGGTATAAACAGTTAATAAACTGGAGAATCTAATGAACGACGTGCGAAAACATCTAAGTGATGACGGAAAGATTAGGAGATACGGAGGGAGCAATCCCACAGCGCCCAGGGTAGGGAGCTGGACTAAATCCCCCCGATTCATGGCTGCCTGGAAAACTCAACAGCAACCTAAACGTAGCGGCGGAACTAAGCAGAAGCGGCTAAGGGATGGGATGGAGTTAGCTGCTGGTAGAGAGCCTCGTGGCATGGTTGGCGACCTACGCCATTTAGCTGGCTTACCACAGGATTCTTATAAAAGAGTCGTGGCGCGTGCTGGAATGAGCGATATTGATATATCTGGCATCAATCCAAAAGCATACGATACGTACCTCGATATGATTGGCGGGCAATACGCAGAATCTATCGTGCCAGGAAGAATGATAACTGGGAAGAAGGGAGAGCCAATAAACTACTACGCTGACCCCTTAACCCTTGACACCTATAACACAATCATAGAGAACAGTGAAGACCCAGACAGTCTTCCACCATGGCTTCCTAAAGAAGGTATCCAAGAAGCCTATAAATTCCTAGCTTATACAAACAAAGGGAAGAGCGTTGAAGATTGGTCAATCGACAAGACCAGTGATGTGTATAATTTCTTGTCTAATTTAGAATCGCCGCCTGCTAGTATGTTATTCCCTCACCAGTATATGAACGATTTAGCTGATGAGGAATATAGGAGAAAATATAACGCAGGCGGGATGGATAACCTGAGTAAATTGCAGAAACTTCTCATGTCTCCGTTCTACTCACAGCCTTGGATGGAACTACCCAAACAAGAGATGACGAGAGAGCAGAAGAATAAGATGTTAGGGAGGGATGTTGGTGGCAGTATTCTTGCCGCACTGACGACAGCGCCAATGGCTGCTATTGCGGTTGGTACTATTGCTGGTGTGAAAATAGGAACTCTAATGCTTCCGTTCATAGCTGTTATGGCGGCGGCGAACTTTGCTGACAGACAACTGGAACTAGATTCCCCAGGTCTGGCGTCAGTAAATGCGTTTGCTGGTAACGTGCTTAATGCTCTATCTAGAGGTTCGGAGCAGATATATGGAACTCTCGAACTAGCTGCTACGGACGAAGAGTTTAAGGAAGTTCTGAATGGGGTTAGTGAGTACTCAATGAGTGAGTACGCGAAGTCTGCATGGCAGGCTAGTCAAATGCGCTGGGATGTCATGAGAGAGAGCACGATTCTCGACATAGCTGGCGGTCAAAGAACTGACCCAGATGAGATATGGAGAATCGAGCAAGGTGTTCCTAACCCAGTGAAAGTGGACAAAAGCTGGAAGTGGGGAAAGGAAGCCACGAACGCTATACAAGATGAACTATTAGCTGGTGCTGAAGTCGATGAAGTCATATCACACTGGGAAGAGGAGTTTGGATTCCAGGGCGTCTTGTCCGACTTGGTTATGCAAAACATAGTAGACCCGCTGAATGTCCTGCCAATGATGTCAAACAGAATACCACGTGCTATAGCTAACGGTAAGGTTTCTAAGGTTATAAAGGCTATGGATGCTGCGGGTGACTTTGCCAAACTCGCGAAGGCTATGGATTATGCCGACGATGCTTCCGATATAAACAAATTCATAGATGCTTTCAGCAAGGTAGACTCTGCGGAGCTTATAGCGAAGCTACAAGCTACCCCAGAAGGCGCTGATTTTCTGAAAATCTATGGGAAGATGGACGATATGCGTCTGGCGGGTAACATAGTGAAAGCTGCTGACAACGCTAGAGGTAATGCGTTTATCGACGCGATGCCGTTCCCAGTTAACATGGTTGCTGGGAGTATATATAAGTTAGTAAAAGGGGAATCTGGCTCTTACGGTGGGGCAGCGGCTGTATTTGAGAACCTGAAGAAAATCTATACAGACGGGTATGCACAGGACGCGGCGAGACAGATTGTTACAAAGGGTGGTAAGGTGAAGAACTTTTACGCGCCGCCTACGTGGTCTCCTATTGAGAGATGGTTAGGCGGTATAGATAAGAGCGGTATGCCCAGTTGGGCTACCCCGACGATTCTGCCTGAAGGTAGCGGTTTACTAAAGAAGATTTCTATTTACCTTGGAAGCCAAACGAATAGCTCTAAGGCTATCAAGTTTGCCCAAAACATGATGACGCATGTATCTGGGATGATGACTGGTCTAAAAGCAGAAGACCAAGTTGGTATCCTTTATAGGATGGGAATGCTAGAGGTTGGAGATGGGGCTATAAAAATTGAAGCCAAGCTGAACGGCTTGAGGAAACTGAAGGGGGAGTATATACCACTAGACGCAGACCTCGGTGAAGTGTTCGGCACAGCTATGCAAAGAATAGAAATAGACCCAGCTGTCTACGGTTCACAAGCTTCATTTGTGTTTCGGGATGCTATCAGGAAGGCTATCTCTAAGGGTCTAATCGGTAACGAGTTCCAGAAATGGATTGGAACTACTGACTCCAGAGCTAAATTGAACCAGATGGCTAACGCTCTAGGGATAGAGCCTAATAAGGTTCTCGATTACGTTGAGAAAGGGGACACAGCTACTCTTTGGAAAAAATTCAAGGGCGCGACGGCGGAAGAACCTATAGCTGGGTTTGATAGATTCTACGCTATGGGGGACGGTGACGCTACATCTTCAATAGATACTTTGTTGAAGATATTTACGTGGGACGCAGAGAATTCTAGGAAGATGCCGTGGAATGATGAGTTATTTCACGTTAACCTGCTTAATAAGCTCTCTAAACACGTTGGCGAATACGCTACGAATAGGTACATGTTGACCGAAAAGAGCGCTATAACGAAATTAATCAGGTATACGAATATCCAAAGGCAGATTCAAGGTGCTCTTGTTCTTGGACTGAATCCAAGATACGCGATATATAACGCTATAAACAACATTGTGACCCGTGTTGCCTCTGACAACTTTGGTTACATGAGGTTGACTGATATAGATAACTATAACAAAAGGATGGGATTTGCGAGTTGGAACGACGCAATCGACTTTGGTGACTGGAAATTCGAGGGCGAGGGCATGGATATTCAGAAGACCAAGATAAAGATTGACGACATTAACTATAAATTCGAGCACGAGTGGATGGAAAAACTCGCCAGAGGAGCTAACGCAGTTTCTATTTTCAAAAAACTGTCTAATAACATAGAGTCTGCGCATGCTAGAAAATCCTACATGAACGGCTTGAAGAAGTATTGGGACAATACGTGGGCTGGTGCTATCCCAGGGATGGATAACATCAACCTGCCGTCTAATGTGAAGAAATCCATTATGGCTAAAGTGATAGGCTCTCTGAATATGGATGAAGTGAGAACTGGTATATTCAAAGGCAACCCTGAAGAGATAGATATTAATATCTACACAAGAAGAGTTGCTGAGAATATGGCTAAGGACACCATCCTCACGCCAGAAATTCTTTCAGAGATAATTGATGATAGTGTCCTGCGGGCTTTGAAGACAGAGTTAGCAGGAGCACGAACGGAAGGCGACGTCGCTCGCGCTATTGAAAGGGTGCAAAGCGGTAATCTGGACTTCATAAGAAGGGCTATGGACGAAGATTTCAAGACAAGGGGAGCAGATATTCAGGCACGCATGAAGGACTCTGGTGCTTACACTGCTGCGAAAGAGTACGTTGATATGCAAATGTATCACCAAATGGAACATATAGCTCACTTCAGAGCTATTGATGCTGCCATATCCTCTATGGAAGGAATGACCTACAAACAAAGGAGCAAGGTATGGGACGGGATAGAGTTATCTGAAAATAAGCGATTCAAGGTACTTAATAAATGGCTCAGGAATTCAGAGGAGAACATCTTCGGCGCTGTGGCAGAATTAGACCCAGGCTCAAAAGCAAGGTACGATACACACCTTACTTCAATGAGTATGCTAGAAGAAATGTGGAGGAGGTTTTATAAGAAGCGTGGCACTATATGGCGCAAAACCTTCACCGCAGAGTACGTAGACGTCGAAGCTAAGAACTTGGCTTTTGATGCGGCAAGGCTGGAAGTCGACGGGTTGGCTGATACTGCCTACGACTTCGAGATGAGGATGTATGATAGGTCCGCTAATGCTCTGTTTGGCGGCGGTACGAGACCACCTGTTGCTCCAGATGCTGTTGGAGAATCTACTGGAATCAAAGCTGTTGGCGGTGAGGCTCAACCAGAAATCCCAATCGGTTCGCCAGAATCTCCTTACACGTATGACGCAGGGACTCTTAAGCGTTTTAGGGCGGGCGTTCCTGTAAAACCAGCGTATAGGATTGGTGAAGACGTCTTTGTTGGTGTTTTGCACGTTGATGCGATAAACGCTGCTAAGCAAAGCGGAGGTTACGACCAACCTGATGTGGGTGTAATTCGTAGACTCAGCGATGGCAAAGAATTCGGTATTGTTGAAGACGGTGACCTTGGTTTTTACGAGACGTCTAGCGGAAAATTCTTGACGCCCGAAGAATCGCGAGCAAAGTATGATGTAGCGTCATCAAAAGAATTCCTTGATAAGTACCCGCTCGAAGACATGCCCGTAGATAGCGGTCTTCCTAGAGGTATGACTATCCAAGAAGTTAACACTGTTCAACAAGCAAACAGATGGTTCAAGAAAGTAGGCGATAACGGTCTCGTTACGTCGGAAAAGGCATGGAAGAAAGGGACAGCAGGGGTTTTGACGGAAAAACTAGAAGCTATGGGTATCAAAACGAAGACAAAGTTTGCTGGTGGGGAAGAGGTCTACGTAGAGATAAGCGAAAACGACTGGGAAATGATAAAGGATTTAGCCTCGGAGTCTCAGAGGATAGCAGACGTCGAGGGCGTCGAGATACCATACACTAGGACAGATGGCAGTACTATGCCAGAATCGCACATTGATGCTGTAAAGACGTGGTTAGAGCACGTCAAGAACGCAAGAAAGGATATGATTGAAGCTGTAAGAGCGCACAGGAAGAAGATGATAGACGACCCGCCTACGAGTTATGGAGACCGTTTGGCTAGAAACAGTAAGTTCTATAACGAAGACTACACTAAGTTGATTATGGAGCTGCATAACGCTGAGATTGAGGGCGCTATGTTTGCAGTATCCTCAAAAGGGAGAGTTCCTAGCCAAATCAATAACGGCAGCATTACGAAGATGGAAGCATACATGAACCACCTGAAGCCGATGTTGGACGGTATAGGTACAGAGATTGCTAACGATATAAGAAGTGATGACCTTTACGACGGTAGTAAACTAACGACAGGACAAGCTAACGAAATAAACTCGTGGTTGAATCAGGTTGACCAGAACATGAGGTCAAATAAATTTCAAGCCGTGAAGTACGGCGAAGCCATGAAGGACTACACGATGCTTGATTACACCCATAGAACTGGGTGGGACGAGGCTTACTCGGTACTCTTCCCGTACCAATTCTGGTATACGCACTCATTTAGAAACTGGGCAATGAGGACTCTCGATAACACGAGTATGTTCTCCTCATTCTACAGGCTCAGAGATGCCCAGAAACAGATGGGCAAGATTGGAGTTCCAAGTAGGATGGAGAATAAACTACGCCTTCCTTGGGCATTTTTACCAGAGTGGGCTGGAGGGTCAACATACTTTGACCCGTACTCGCAATTCTTCCCGCCTAGCTCTCTATTCTCAATGCTTGACGTATTTAATGACGATAAGAGCCAACTCTATAGGACTGCCTATTATCACCTATCAGATATGGCTAAGCTCGGAGAGATTACGGAAGAACAGGCTATGAAGGCTAGAGAAACAGGAGAGGGCGATGAGTGGGATATGGCTCTCGAATGGGCGAACACAAACACTGGTTTTTCTGACCCGTATACACTCGCTTCTCAGTTCATGCAGCCAGCTATGAATATAGATATTGGTATTAACCTTCTTAAAGGTACGCCAGAGGAGATACCGCCAACACCTATATTGAATCTGTCTAGGGAGATGAAGAGCATGGTAGGTGAAGATACCGCTGCTGGTACGATACTTGGTGCTCCTGCTTGGGCAGAAGGCAAAGTTCGCCAAGCTTACGGTATGACACCAGCGCAAGCACAGTTTGGCTCATTCGGCGATTATTACGTGAAGAGACAGCTTGCTGGCATGATGACTATGAGCGAGATAAGCCCAGAGAATTATTCAAAGACACTACTGGATATGCAAAATGGGAAGTACGACTCTGAGTGGTACAAAATTGCTTATTCGAGAGCTTTAGAAGAGGTGAACATGAAGCAACCAGGGTATCTAGGCATGATGGCTGCAAAAGGAGGAGCTAGTTTGGCTGTTATAGGGGCTACAACTTTCGTATCTATGTTCCCACATGGCGTCATCACCCAAGGCGAACTCGAATACAGAGGACACCAGAGGCAAAACAACAGAGCGTGGGAGATTTATAATGCCACTGGAGATAAGACTGCTATGAATGAATTCTATGACGAGCACCCAGAGTATCGTTTGCGCTCTAATATTTTCATTGATGACCCGAAGTTGCAGGCTAAGAGTCTATTAATAACTAATATATGGGACTTATATACTGGCTTAGATAAAGCTAACCAAAAGATAGCTATAGAAGCATTCGGACAAGAGTTCCAGAGAGCTTTCTTTGATGACGCGACGAAGGACGAGTTCTCAGTAGAACTAGATACGCTTGCTAGATGGGCACAGATGCTGGGCTCTTCAATCCCAGAATCTATCCCAGAAGTACAGGAAGCGTTCTTGGAAGAACCAGTACACGAACTAGATATGTGGGACGACCAACATGCCAAGGACTACGGAGATTTCATCAAGGAGAGGGAAAAGTTTTTCCCGACTTGGTACGTCCTACAATCAAAATACTATGACCTACCCGAAAACGAGAGGTATCAGTTTACAAGAGACTTCCCCCAATTCCAAGAATATCGAGACTGGAAAAAAGATTACCTGAAGAAAAAACCAGGTATCTCTTCGGTAGTAGAGTCTGGTTCTATAAACTACGGTACTAAAGATGGGCTGAAAGGGTTTTTGACGGCAGAGGAAGCGGAATCTATCCCTGCCTTGTTATCAAATAGCTTGATTGCTCACTTCACATTCGACCAACCTTTAGGGGCTGGTGCTCTAATGTTGTTAGAGGATATGTGGATAACAGCGGGTAAACCTGGAAAAGATTTCAAAAGATGGTTAAACTACGAAATCGCTCCAAATTACACGCTACTTGTAAAATAAGACAATTTGTACTATAATTGTCCTAATTATGGAGGTTTTGTAATGACAGAAGATAATGTAAAAGCTAATTCTGGTGCAGCGGATGAGAAAACCGTAGACCTTTCTAAGAAACTTGACGACATTTACACGCCACCTTCAGGCAAGGATGCTGAAAAGCAGACTTCTACTGAAGAGCAGGGTAAAGGTCAAGAATCTAAGGAAGACGTATCAGGAGAAGACAAAAAACAAGAAATTTTGACAGAAGCGAAGGTTTCGGAGATTGTTTCAAGAGAAGTAACAAAAGGCTTGCAACGATTCCAGAGCATGAGCGACAAATCGGAAGCTAGGGTAAAAGAGCTGATAAAGGACAGTGAAGCTCGGACGAAGTTAACCATAGGGCGCGACTTGACCGACAAGGAAAAGACTGTGCTCGAAGGTAGCGTTCGAGAAGAGGTTCTTAACAGCCCGGAGGGAGATGTAGACGCTGAGAAGAGCGATACGTTTATCCCTTCAGATAAAGCCAAGCGTGAATTTGCTGCCAGAGTACAAGAGCTAGAGTTAGAGTATAGAACGCGGCTGTACGATGACGACGAAGAATTGAAAACAGTCAATTTCAGTCAGCCCGACCATTTGAAAGTTTTGGAAGAAATAGAATCTGCTCTGAAAGCTAAGGCTGGAAAAGGACAATCCGATAAAGACTCCGTATCTGGCGCTAAAGGTAGATTACCTCTTTTACAGATTGGTAGTTCACCAGACGCCATGAAAAACATGACACCTGGGGATTTGCTCAGAAAAGCATTTCCAATACCAGGGCAAGACAAATAAAATATAATAAACGGAGATAAACTATGAGTTACACACTCGCAGATTTCAGTCGCTTAGCGACTCAACCGCTTAAGAAAGCGGTTATCGACATTTTCCGACGTGAATCGTTCATGCTGGACACTCTCGCTTTTGAGACCCCAGGAACGCTGAATATCGAAATGTTGCGCACGAAATCACTACCTACGATTACGGCACGCGAGATTGGTGAAGCTTACACAGAATCAAAAGGAATCACAGAGAACCTACAGGAGAGAGTATCCTTCCTCGGTGGTTACATCGACGTTCCCAAAGAATACATCAAAGCCAAAAACCAAGTAGTGAACCAACGAGCGTTACAGACAGAGATGTTTGTTACCTCAATGGCATACAAGTTCAACGACATGTTCATTAACGGTAATCCTGAAACCAACCTGAAAGAAATGACTGGCATACACTATCGCCTCATAAACGATTTAGACGCTGCTCAATCTATCGACGCTGGTGGAGCGGACTTATCACATGGAACACCTGCTGATTTACTCGCAGCTCAGATAAAAATAGTTGACTTGCTTGAAGAATTAATACATACAGTAGACGGACATAAAGCAGACGTTTTGCTTATGAATTCCACGACCTACTTACGATTACTCTCAGCTCTAAGGGCTAGGGGTTACTGGGCGACGACCAAAGATTCATTTGGACGAAGCTTGCCGACATTCGGCGAAGGTGGACCAAAAATCGTAGACATCGGTGTAAAGAAAGACCAAAGCACGCTTATTATGCCTAACACCGAATTAGCTAACGGTACAGCCATCACTGGCGCAACCTTTACCAGCATCTACGCCTTGAAACTCGGCGACCCATTCTTAAAGGGTTGGCAGTTTGACAGCGTGAACGCTGAGGACATTGGGCTGCTAGAAAATGGCGTTTCGTACCGAAGTATCATAGATTGGGGTTGCGGTATTTATTTCTACAATCCTCGCTCTATGGCACGCATATACAATATTCAAGCTGCCGAATAAGGAGGCATACAATGGATGCAAATTTAAAACTATTAGCCTCTTCTACTAAGAACTCTACAGTGACTAACGCCACTGGAGTAGACTTTGGCGGCAGGGACTTACAACCGTTGACGTATCGCCTTACGGTGACTGCCTCAACTGGTGGTACAGAACTTTTGGACGTAAAAATCCAAGAATCTGATGACAATTCAACTTGGAGAGACTTCCTCAACTTTGCACAGGTTACGGGAACTGGGATTTCATATGTTACAGGGAAATCCGATGCTCGTTACCGCAGATATTACGCTACTATTGCAGGAACAACCCCATCGTTTACGATGGCAATAGACGTAGTGCCCGCAGGCAGATACGACAAGTTCTAAACAAGTATTAGACTGATTAGGGGGAGCGTAACAGCTCCCCCAATCTTTATAACAGAGGAAATATGAAACTCAAAAGCCGATTAAAAATGAAGGGTAGACTAAAAGCGAAGCTGATAAAAGGCTACGTGAAAGCTCCTTTCATATGGAAAATAAAAAATATACTCAGCCTCAGCTATCTGCGTAACGTGATTTCATACTACGTGATGCAGTTCTTTTCAAGGAAGACGAACGTTCTTTCAACTACTGGCAGACTGAGCGCCAAACTGAAGCATAGTGGGCAAGTGATTGACTATGGGGTAATATCTCATGGGGTAGTAACCACTGCGTTCGTAAACTTTCTGGTCGACCAGATGCAGACAGAAACTTCTGTATTTGGCGATTTCAAGTTTCACGACTCTGGCGTAGGTACGACTGCCGCTGTTGTCGGAGATACCGATATCGAAACGACTGATGGTGAATCAAGGGCGACTGGTACACAGATAGAAGGCGCAAGCGCCAATATCTACAAATCTGTAGCCACGATTACCTACACAAGCGTAAAAGCAATCACTGAACACGGGTTGTTCAGTATTGTAACGGGTGGAACACTACTCGATAGGCATGTATTCTCTGCTATAAACGTAGAAAACACAGACCAAATCGAATTCAGTTACGAGTTTACAGTGTCAGTTGGCGGATAATGATAAAGGGTATTAAACGAACAGAAACGGGTGTTGAGGTTAGTTTTACTGACCTCCCAAAAGAGGCGCTGACTGATATAGAAATAACATCAGACTCGTCTATTGAAAAAGGTGGGCATGATGTTTATCTCTATAAGTATATTGATTTGAGTATGAAGAATCCTAAACGAGTAAAGGTTATGGTTGTTAAGAAGGGGGCGAAAGTAGAAAAGGATTGGTGGAATTATCCACCTGACATAACCGAACCTAAAGAGGTAATCCGTGGCTGAGTTAATGTCTGATGATTTTGAAACCGGTGGCTTTTCTGTTGATTGGGACGAACAAGTAATAGATGGTGGTGATTTAGCAGTAACCGAAGCCGCCGCACTTCACGGCACATACGGTTTGAGTTTTGTAATTGATGACACAACGAGAATGTATACTGGTAGGTTCTCTGATTCAGACCAGAGCGAGGTGAGTTTTCGCTTTTATATAGATATTAATTCGCTAACAATGGCTGATGGAGGCGAGTTTGTTATATTCAGCACTTATAACGAGGCGTGGGATGGCGTCCATTATTTATATATTCACCGCGAAGACCCTTATTATTATCTCGTAGTCAGAGACGCTGTAGATGGCGCATGGGATTTTGAGGAGTCATTTATCATTACTGATGAACCCCATTGTATTGAGACTTATTGGAAGGCTTCAACAGGAGTCGGGCAAAATGATGGCATTATAAAATGTTGGTTAGATAATGTACTAGAAGTAGATGAAAGCACGGTAGATTCTGACCTAGAAGCTATCGCATATTACGCGATAGATTGTAATAATTTAGACGCAGGGACTTATGGTACTTATTACGTTGATGATTTTGTTATTAGAAGAGACGATGACTCTAGGATAGGGTCTTGGTCAACGACGCTTTCACTTGCAGGTGTACTGACTAGCGCTGGAGCAATCACGAAGAAGGCAAAGAAAAACCTTTCTGGTATATTGTCATTTGCTGGCGTAGTTGTAAAAAAGACATCAGTATCGTTATCTGGGGTTTTGACTTCGGCTGGCGCTATGAGCAGAAAGATATTTAAGTCGCTTGCTGGTACTATTACCAGCTCTGGCAGTATATCTAAGAAGATGTTCAAGTCGCTTGCTGGCACACTTACTAGCACAGGTAGTGTAGTAACCGACCATATACTGACTTATATCGCGAACAAAGTATACAAATACAGAGCGAAAAGGACAAAGAAATAATGATAACAATAAAACAGAACACAGCTATAGACATTATAATAGGCGCTTTTCTCGATGAAACTGACGGTTATACGGCTGAGAATGGCTTAACAATAGCGTATACGGATGTCAAACTATCGAAGAATGGTGGCGCTTTAGCTAGTAAACATGAGGGAACTGCCCCAGTAAACGACTCTTTGGGGTATTACACCTGTAGTTTGGATGTAACAGATACAAATACCCCTGGTTTACTAAGGCTCGCGGTGCATGTGTCTGGTGCACTGCCAGTATTTGAGGATTTATACGTTCTTCAAGAGAACGAATCCGCGTCTGTTCCAGCTGACGCTACTCCTGGTAGTTCGAGAAGTCTCTCTGGTCTTGTTTTGCAAGTAGCAAAGATACTTGGCGGAGTACGAGAGGGGCTGGCTACTGCGGGCAGTACAACAACCCTTACAGACGCGAAGAGAAGATTAGAGCCAGCGGAAACATGGGATGGGGGGTTCATTATTATGCTCTCTGGTACTAATGTTGGGGAGATGAGAACTATAACTTCATACGCAGAGGGAGTATTCACGTTCGACGCGCTAACATACACTATTGCGGGAGCTGACAGATACGCAGCAGTCCCCCACTTATTTAGCAAAGAAGATATTGTTTCTGCTATAAACACAGCTTTACTCGATTTTGGGGATTACCTACAACACGACGAAACCCTGGAAACGGATTCCGACGCGCAGATTTATACCCTGCCAGATGATGTTTTCAACGTAAGGAGGTTTGAAGTTGCTCAGTCCGATGATTCGCCTTATGATTATAAGGAGCAGTGGTATTGGGACGAGCACAGCGGTTACATTTATTTCAAGGCTGGCAAAGAGCCCGCTACGGACGATATGAAGATAAGGCTTTGGTATATTGGAACTCACCCCGAATTAGTTGATGACGATGATGGGATTGATACAGAGATTGACGACAGATGGTTGAAGTGGGCTGCCACAGTGAATCTTTATCGGAGCTATTATTCTCAGTACGGTGAAGCTGACCCGCACAGGGTTCAACTTATGAACGAGGCAGTACAGAACGAGGCTATGGAGCGAATAAGGGTGCAAGGTAGAGTTACAAGGGATATGGCTAGGACGCCTATGTTGAGGAGCTAACGATGGATGTACAGGTAGGGTTTGGTTTAGCAAGACCTTCGCATCATATGTCTCTGTCTGATGGCGAGACAACGATAGGATTAAATCTGTGTAAGAGAGACGGAAACATAGATGCCAATGCTCTAAAACGAAACCCCGTGAACAGAACAGCTTTGAAAACTTCACAGGGTAGTTTGACGTACTCTGACCTTGAAGAGCCTTGGTTCTCCATTGCTCAGAGCTCGTGGGCTAACGGCAGGGGCGAAGATGACCTTGATACAGATAGAGAAAGCTTCTTTGATAATTTTAGGACGATAAACCTTGGAGATAAGTTTGTTCTTGGTGCTTTAGAGAGAATGCATTCTGGGATAAGAAAAGGGGACATACATCAGAATGAGGATACTGGGTTATCCTGGGTCGGGCTTCACGGAGGGAACGCGTATACGGCAGTGAAGTTTACGGCTGCTGAGAACTACGACGCTGTAAATATTTATCTCGAAATAAAAAGGAGAGGAACTCCAGAGGGTGACCTATACGTGGGTCTGTTCAACGATAACGCTGGTGTGCCTGGAACGGAAATAGACTCAACCTCATTTGATACGGACGACATTGACGATATTCTAGCAATCAAGTTAAGGGCAACGATAACCTCATCATCTCTTACTGCCACTACAGATTACTGGGTGAAGGTGTGGGCGGCAGACGGTGATGGTAATAATTGTTGGCTGGTTGGGATGGATAATAGTTATTCTGGCTCTACGACATATAGGTCGGAAAGCGAAAGCTCGTGGACTGTACTGACAGACCAGATGTATTATTATGTAGCCGAGGTTATAACACAATATAGTCCGATATTCTTCAAGTATAGAAGAGCTGACTATGTGATTCTATCAAGTTCGTCTGGAGCTCCTGCTATTTATATAAACGGTGACAGGGGATTTGCCGACGCGAACACAGGCGCACTCTCGACATTAGTGGATGGGACAAAATCATGGGAAACAGACCAATTCGCAGGGGCAGTCGTCACTATTATATCTGGTCTTGGTATGAACGAGCCCCAAAGGTGGCGCACAATAGACTCAAACACAGGTACTGCGCTAACTTTATCGGAAGCTTGGACAATAACACACGATACGACAACAGAGTACGTGATATTAGGCGCAGACACGTGGGAGGTAGTAGCTGGACATGGAATAACAGACCCAATTAACAATGTTCTCGTCCACAACAACATAATGTATTTCGCAGTAGGCGATGCTGATAATATAAGGAGGGGGAAATACGACTCAGGTGGATACGCGTGGGCTGATGACGGAACTAATAAAGCAGACTATCTATGTGCTGTCTTCAACGGGACTGATGGATACTCAGTATGGAGAGGTGTGAATGGAAGCGTTCCGTATGTTGACGAGTCAGACTCGAAGGCTTGGGGAACTGACCTCGTATTCGGTACAAACACCGAATTCAAAGATAATTACGGGCAGATAACAAATTTAGAGGAGTACGGTACAGAAAACACACTATGGGTTATGAGAGAGGGAATTGCTTTCTACTTAGATGACGATGTTCCTATAAAAATTCCTCTTGAAGAGATGGCTACTATGATGGATGATAATAACGGCTCTGCTACTCTAATCCACAATGTGTTCTTATTCTTTACTCTTGGCAGTGGTATTGAGAGATACTACGAATCCTCTCTTGATGATATTGGTATGAACAGAAACGAGGGTCTGCCAGCTAACAGGCAGGGCTTAGTTTCCTCAATGTTGGGTAGACCTGGAGAATTCTATGCTTCGGTTGATGGAGGGAGCTCTAATTACAGCTCTATAATGGCTTGTGATGGCGGCGAGTCTTGGTACGAGGTGTTTAGGGGATACACGGAGGGCGAGCGCATATTAGATATGCACTTCCAAACAGTACCTGGCTCTGCCCCAGACAGGATGATGGCGTATGTGGGAGGAGACATACTAACCCTATGCTTCCCATCGGCTACAGTAGACCCGACCAAAGATTCGAGTCACATGTATACGCACGAGGGCGCTATTGAAAGCGGTTATGTGTACGCGAACTTGTTTGATGTTTACAAAATCTATAACTCTTTGAAGTTGTTCGCCGAGAACCTCGTAGAGGACGAGCAAGTAATAGAGTTTGATTATAAAATAGACGACGAAACAACGTGGACTACCCTGGATGAGAATACATTCTACGAATCACCTTCTCAGGAATTGCTGTTTGGCGATATGTTTAGTGTTTCCGCGAAGAGACTTAGATACAGATTGAGATTGATGACGGAAGATTCTTACATTACCCCTGCCGTGAAGGCAGCTGTTATTGAAGCCATAGCGAGAGTTGACGTGAAGTACAACTACACGACTAAC